>CEPX01198213.1_pt1 | contig 16159 bp, 12 predicted proteins | sample 361361 | NCBI WGS metagenome assembly CEPX01 (sample SAMEA2619974, study PRJEB7988) | marine metagenome | biome: marine biome (ENVO:00000447); feature: mesopelagic zone (ENVO:00000213) & marine oxygen minimum zone (ENVO:01000065); material: "saline water (ENVO:00002010), including plankton... | reverse complement strand
ATATATATATATATATATGGATAATAAGATTAATTAAGTATTAATAATACTTTTTTTTTTAACAATAAGAGATTTGAACTCTTAAATCTGGTTTTGAAGACCAGCATATTTTCTTAATATTAATTGTTATGGTTTTATTTTTTTTAATATTTTTGAGTGTTTATTTTTTTAGCTAGTTTTTATAATAATTTTTAATTATTTTACTTATATTTATATTAATTAGTAAAATATATTAATATTATACTTATAAAAAATAAAAAGGTGTATAAATAGCTATTTAATTCTCCTTTGTGTATTATAGTTAATTTTTTTGTTAATTTAAGTATAATTTTTTTTATATAGAATGGACCTCATATTTCTAATAATTGATTGTCAATTAGCTTATATGTAGTCTTTAACCCTTTATCTGTTGCTTTTTTTATTATGTAGTTATTTATTATTGAATCAAAGTATCATAGATTATTAGATAATGAATATGTTTTTTTTATTATGTATTTTTGTATCTTAGATCATCATATTATTGTAAAGGACAATCCGGTTATACATAATATACTGGCAAATATTAATATCATAAGAGGTATTAATTTATTCATACTTGTTATTATTATAGGGGATATTTCGTTTAATACATAATATTGAAAATTTAATCCAAATGTTAATGCAAGTATACTTAATAGTATAAGGGGTGTAATTAAATAATCATTACTTTCTTTTAATATATTAATTTTTTTTATATTATATTGGGGATAAGAAAAAAAGGAAAGATATATTAATCTTATTGAATATAATGAGGTAAACAATGCAGCAAATAAACTTAATATTAAGGCAAATGTAAATTTGTGTGATTGACTAATTATTTCTAAAATTAAATCTTTTGAGTAAAACCCTGTAATAAAAGGCAACCCCATAAGGGATAATGATCCTATTAATATACAAACATATGTTATAGTATTATAATATATTATATTTCCAGCTTTTCTAAAGTCTTGTTCATCATTTAATGAGTGAATTATTGAACCGGCACTTAAAAATAGAAGTGCTTTAAAAAATCCGTGGTTTAATAAATGAGACATACTGGTTTGATAAAAAGAAAATCCACTAATTAATACCATATAACCGAGTTGACTACAGGTTGAGTATGCTATAACTTTTTTCAGATCATTTTGTGTTAGAGCTATGGAGGCACTTATAAAGGCTGTTAAACTACCAATTAATATTATTATTATTAATATAAAAGGAGTATTTTCTATTAAAGGAGATAATCTTATTATTAAAAATACTCCTGCAGTTACCATAGTGGCAGCATGTATTAATGCAGATACAGGAGTTGGTCCTTCCATAGCATCGGGTAGTCACATATGTAAACCTACTTGTGCTGATTTTCCTATTACTCCTATTAATATTAATAAATTAATAAAAATTAACGTTTGTTCTTTTATTATAAATTCGTTTAAGGCAAAAATTGAAGTAAAATTATTAACTGAAGTATTTACTCATAAATAAACAATTGCTAATAATAATGTTATATCTCCTATTTTGTTTACTAAGACTGCTTTTATTGCTGATTTATTGGCTTGTATTCTATTAAACCAAAAATTTATTAACAAGTAAGAACATAATCCTACTCCTTCTCATCCTATAAATATTTGAATTAAGTTTTCTGAAGTAATTAATATTAACATAAAAAAGGTAAATAAGGACAAATAACTTATAAATCTTGGTATATGTGGGTCATATTCCATATAACTAATAGAATATATATGCACTAACAATGAAATTGATGTTACTAATATCAGCATATTTAATGATATATTGTCAAATAGTAATACGAATGAAGTAGTTAATAGACCGGTATTAAATCAAGAGTTAATATAAATAATATTTATAAGAATAAATTTTGAATTTAATAGTAATAAAATTATACTTAAAATTGAAGAAGAAGCTAAAGAAATAATAGATATTACTTTTACTCCCTCTTTTCCTAGAAATCTTCCAAATAAACTAGAAAATAAAAAGCTGATGAAAGGTATTAATAATATAATCAAATACATAACATTTATATCTATTTTTTTTTCTTTGTTTTGTGTTATTATATTTAAATTTTTAAATAAAAATTTTCCTATATTTTAGGTAAAAATATAAAATAAAGGAGAAATATTTATTAAAATTATAATACTTAAATAAAAAATAATTAATTTATTATCAAATTTTGATTTATTAACTAATAAAAATTTGATATTTAATAATTCATTTTTATTTATAAATTTCATATATGTTAATATTCTTAAATAATATCAAATTGAAATAAGTGAAGTTAGCAAATAAATTATGAATATTAAAATTTTATTTTCGTAAATTAGAAAAAATATTAAATATAATTTTGGTATACATCCTATTAGAGGTGGTATTCCAGCTAGTGAAAATAGAATAATTATAAATAAAAGGTATAAAAAAGAGGAGTTGTTTTTTATTGAGTTTATTTCTATTATGTAGGAATTCAAAGTTAATTTTAATTTTTCTAATATAATTAAAAGTAAATTTAAGTTAATTAAATATATTATTAAGTATATTATAGACACAATAGAATTGTATTTGTTGTTTAAAGTTAAGCATAAAATTATATTTCCCATATTTGCTATTCCGCTGTATGCTATAAACCTTTTTATTTTAGTTTGATTACAAGCTCCTATTACTCCTATAATCATTGAAAATATTGCTACAAAAAGTATAATATAATAACAATCTAATTGAATGAATATACTTAGAACACTTATTTTGGGTAAAGTTGATATTATTGCTACAAGTCTCAAATAGGCTGATTCGTATAAGTCCGGAGCTCACAAATGAAACGGGAATAATGTGGTTTTAAAGCATAGTGTTATTATTATTAAAAAAGAACCTATTTCTATTTTTTTATTTTCAACGTACATTAAGTCAAATAAATTGAAATTTGTTATTTCACATCCATTATATATAAAAAATATTATTCCTAATAAGAAAGTAATTGTTGATATAAAGCTTAATATTAAAAATTTTATAGTGCTTTCAATGGATTTTATACTATTTTTGTTTATATTATTTAGAATTAGAATACAGAAGTTTTGTATTTCTAATCCTAAGAATATAATAAAAAGATCATTATTTAAAATTATAATTATTGAACCGATTAATAGAAATATATATAACACGTATTCTGTAATATTATATTCATAATTAATTAAAAAGTTTGTATAATAAAAGAATAGTAAACTTATTATTAATATTTTTTTTTCAAATATAATTGTTTTAAACATTATATTTTTATATAAGGTGAATATTAATATAATAAAAAAAATTATATTTATAGAAAATATAATAATATTTTTTAATATTATATAATTTATTTTTTTAAAATTTATATTGTTAACCATAAATAATTAAATTAAATTGTTATATTTAAATAAGAACTAAGGATAAATGGTTGAATTAACATAAATGGTGTAACACCAAAATAAATAGTGGGTATTATTAATGGAAAATAAGAATTAAATTCTGACTTAGATACTTCTCTTGTCTTTATTAGGTAATAATTTATTTTTCCGAAAAATACTCTATTGTATAAATAAAAAGAATATGTTGCTCCTATGAATATACCAATAGTTACTGATAATCCTGTTATTCATGAATATTGAAAAGCGTTTATTAGAGAGTAAAATTCAGCAATAAAATTAAAAGTTAAAGGAAATGATATATTTCCTATAATTAATAAAAAAGTAATTATAGAGAATAAAGGCATTATTTTAGTGATTCCTTTATAGTATTTTATTATTCTACTGTGATGTCTTGAATATAATATACCTATAGATAAAAATAGTCCAGAACTTATTAATCCATGACCTAACATCATGGTATAAGAAGCTATTAATCCCTCTATTGAATGAGTAAAAATTGACAAAGTTACTAATCCCATATGAGAAATTGATGAATAAGCTATTAATCTTTTCATATCATTTTGTCTAAATGTAGACAAACCACCGTAAAATATAGCAATTACACTTAAAGTAATACAAAAAGGGGAAAAGTATTGCGAAGCAACTGGAAATAATGGAAATAGGAATCTTATCATTCCATACCCTCCTAATTTTAATAAAATTCCAGCTAACAGAATTGATCCACTAGTAGGTGCTTCAACATGTGCTTGAGGCAGTCATATGTGAAATGGTATCATTGGAATTTTTACTGATAATCCTAAAAAAAAACCAATAAATAATCAAAATTGAATTTTAGAAGGAATTTCTATAGATAGTAAGTTTAAATAATTTGTTGTTCCAGTTAGTGAATATATTTTAAAAATACTTAATAACATAAAAAAAGAACCTATTAAAGTATAAAAGAAAAAGTATCATGCTGCTTTTATTTTTTCGTTCCTTGATCCTCATATTCCTATAATTATAAACATAGGAATAAGAGTGGCTTCAAATAAAATATAAAATAATAATAAATCCATAACGGTGAAAAGTAATAATAATACATAAAATAGTATAAACATTAATATTATAAATTCTTTTTTAAAATTTATTTTTAGGTTTCAATTACTTAGTGTACAAATAGCAATCAAAACCGAAGTTAATGATATGAATCATAATGAAATACCATCTATCATAAAATATAAAGATAAAAATTTTAGTAAGTATAAACTGTAATTTTCTTTATTTAATATATATATATATTGAAATTGATATTTGTAATTATAAAATATAATTATTAAAAATGTTAAAATAATTATATATAAACAAAAGATAAGATGTATTTTTTTATTTTTTTTATTTGTTATAATAATAAAAATAATTGGAAAAAGGTAAAGTATTAAAATGATCAATTTATATTTATTAGTATATTAATAAAGAATTTAGAGTTCATAATAAGCTATTGGTAATTATTATTAATGATAAGCTTAAAGGAAGATATGTTTTTCATAATAAATACATAAGTTGATCATATCTTAATCTTGGAAAAGATGTTCTTATTCAAATAAATGTAAATATTATAAAAATTGCTTTAAAAAATAATATAGATGTGAAATTAAAAAAAAATAAATTATACCCTCCTAAAAATAAAATTGAAAATAATGTAGACATAAAAATTATATGTGAGTATTCTGCTAAAAAAAATAATGCAAATGACATTGAAGAATATTCTACATTATAACCAGATACTAATTCAGATTCTCCTTCAGTTAAATCGAAAGGAGCTCTGTGTGTTTCTGCTAATGCTGATATAAAAAACATTATTGCTGCTGGTAATAAGGGGAAGATATATCAACAAGAATAAAATTGTTTTTCTACTATTATTTGAAAATTAAAAGTATTAGCACATAAAATAACAGTTATCAAAATCAGTCCTAATGATATTTCATAACTAATCATTTGAGCTGCAGCTCTCATAGATCCTAAAAATGCATATTTAGAATTACTTCCTCATCCTGATATTAATATCGCATAAACGCTTATTGCTGAAAAGGCTAAAACAGCTAATAAATTTACATTTATATTAGATAATATTATATTATTATTATAAGGAATTAAACTTCAAACTGTTATTGCTATAGTTAAACTTAATATTGGGGCCACGAAGTATAAACCTATACTTACATGATTAGGAATTACAATTTCTTTTGTAAATAATTTTAAACCATCAGCAAATGGTTGTAATAATCCATATATTCCAATAACATTAGGTCCTTTTCTTAATTGTGAATATCCTAATATTTTTCTTTCAAATAACGTAAGGAATGCTACAGAAATTAGTACAGGTATTGACATTATAAGAAATTTTATTATAATAAATATTATTTTAATAATCATTTTATAATTTTTAACTAATAATTTATTATCCTTTTAATAAATTTAGTAAATTTATCCCTATATTTCCTCTTATTCTATAAAAACAAACTAAAATTGAAAGTGCTATAGATGATTCAGCTGCTGCTATTATAATTATATATAAAGTAATAGCTTTTCCTGTTATTGTATTATTTAAAAATGATATTATTAAAAAAGATAAACATATATTAACTATTATTAATTCAATAAAAATAAAAATTCTTAAAATATTATGTCTATTTATACATAAAGCTATAATACTAATAAATATTATTGTTATAGCAAATATTAAATTATAGTTTATTATAATTAAATTGTTGTAAATTTACCTTTTATTCTCATTCTAAGCCTCCTTTTAATCATTCATATATTAAACCTATTATTAAAAATAATATAAAAAAATATATTATTATTTGATTTAGAATAGGAATTATTGATGTTGTTGCAGCCCAAGGAAATAGAAATATTATTTCTAAGTCAAAAATTAGAAACAGTAAACCAATTATAAAAAATTTTATACTAAATGGTTTTCCTGGTGAATATATTGGGTCAAAACCACATTCATAACTTGTTACTTTTTCTTTACTTGGGTTTTTTGAAGATAATAAGTAAGATAAAACATTTATTACTATTGATAATAATATGCTTGATATAAATATTATTATTAGTACTTCTGAATTTAGTAAAATAAGATTGTAAATCATAATTTTTTATTTTTATTATATAATTATATAAATTATTCTACGTATTCAGCATGTTCAATTGCTCATTTATTTCATTGTAATTGTGAAACTGCTTTGAAACATATAGGCATAAATGAATGTAATTCTCCGCAAATTTCAGAGCATTGTCCATAATATAATCCGGGTATTTTTACTAACATATTTATTTGATTTAGTCTTCCAGGTATTGCGTCAGATTTTAAACCAATAGGAGGTATTGCAAATGAGTGTATAACATCTCTTGAATAAGTTATCAATCTTATTTCTTTATTTATAGGTATAACTCATTCTTCAGATACTGAATAATTTCTAAATTCTCCTGTATCTAAATCATTGTCTGGCTTCATGTATTGGTCTATACTTATATTTCAGTTTGATCAATCATTTTGTTCATAAGATCAGTATCATTGATTTCCTATTGCTTTTATAGTTATATAAGGATTGTGTATATAGTCATTTTTATACAAAATTTTTATTGACTTTGCTGCTATTGATCCGCAAATTATCATCGGAATTATAGTTCATATAAATTCTAAATTAGGTCAATGGTGGAAATTCTTGGTTTTTATTTTGTTATCTAATACCTTATATAATATTATTCCAACAAATAACACAAAAAATACAACAACAAACATTATTTGATTATGTAAAAGTAATAATCTTTCTCCAATGGGGCTTGCCATTTCATTAAATCCTAATTGTCCTAATGTTGATATATTATATTTGTAATTAAATAATTTTATTAAATTCATTTATTAGTAATTTATTTAATTTTTCTTTTTATTTGAACTGATATATTTTGAAATTTATTATTATTAATTTCTTTATTTATACTTGTATAATTAATAAATTTAGCTAAATTTATTATTCCTATCATTGCTATAGCTAGTATTATACATATTAATAATATATTGAAATAATATTCATTATAAATAAAATTGGATAGAGATTCAATATAATTTTTTTCTGAAATGATTTCTATTTTAAATAATTTAGTGTTAAGAATATCAAAAATTTTTAATTTATCATAAGTATATATTTTTGAATAATAAGTAAATATAGCAAATATAAATAGTATATATGGAATTTTATTTCATATATAATTATTGTTAATTAATTTTCCATACTTGCTTTTTACTAAAAATATGTTAATTAACATTATTATAAAAAGGAATAATATCGTTATTGCTCCTACAAAAATTATATTTATTAGGAATGCAAATACGTTAAATCCCATATTATATATTATAAATGAAGTTAAAAATATTATAAATGAAATTGAAAAAATACAAGCCATATTTGAACTTGTTAATATTGAAAAAAACAATGTCATAAATATAACTATCATTATGATTATATTAAAATTTTCAAACAATATTTAAATAAAAATTTTTATATTATTTATATTTATTATATGTATTTTTGCCTGTAGATTTTTTAATAGAACTTATATGATCGACAAAAAAATTTTTTTCATTTTTATCTCTATTTTCATTTTTTTTGCTTATTAAGAAATTAGATGAATCATACACTCTTTTTAATTTTCCTTCAGTATTAATTTTATATTTTATATCTGAATTTATTTGAGATATTAAAATAAGATTTTTTTTGTCCTTATATAAGTTATTTAACTTATTATTTTTAAATATAATATTTAAGAAATATATAGGATTTATTTTACTATTTTTCAAGTATTTATTATAATAAATAAATTTATTATTATTTGTTTTTAAGTAATTTTTATATATTTCTGATTTATAAATATTAGATTTATTAGGATTAAAATTTAAACAAAATAATAGTAATCAGTTTTCTAGTATTCCTAAAAATGGTATAAATAATATAAAATAACTAAAATATAGAACGGTTGAATATTGCCCTATAATTATAAAGGGTTCTTCTACAGGTTTTGATCCTATTCAAGTTAATAAAATAAAATTTATAATAAATAATCAAAAAAAATATTTACTAAATGGTTTAAAAGCCAGAGATTTTATATTACTAGTATGTACATAAGGTATTATAAATAAAATTATTATACTAAGTACTAGGGCCATTACTCCTCCTAATTTGTTTGGTATTGCTCTTAAAATAGCGTATGCAAATAAAAAATACCATTCTGGCATTATATGAACAGGAGTAACCATAGGATTTGCTTTTATAAAGTTTTCAGGGTCACCTAATAAATTAGGATTGAAAAAAATTATATAAGATAAAAATAATATAGCTAGTAATATTCCATATAAATCTTTTATAGTATAATAAGGGTGAAAAGGAATCTTATCAGTGTTTGTATTTAATCCTAAATTGTTATTTGAACCAGTAATATGTAAATAAATTATGTGAATCATTACTAAAGCGGTTAGAATAAAAGGGAATATATAGTGAGCACTATAACACCTAGTTAAAGTAGGCCCTCCTACTGAAAATCCCCCTCATATTCAATATACAATAGTTGTTCCTATATAAGGTATTGCAGAAACAAAATTTGTAATAACGGTTGCACCTCAAAATGACATTTGTCCTCAAGGTAATACATAACCTAAAAATGCAGTTAACATCATCAATAAAAATATTAATATACCAACATTTCATACTGATTTTTTCATGTAACTGCCATAATATAATCCTCTAGCTATATGAAGATAAACGAAAATAAAAAATAAAGAAGCTCCATTCATATGTATATATCTTAAACATCATCCCATATTTATATTTCTCATAATATGTTGTACTGAAGAAAATGCTATTTCTGTGTGAGGTACATAATGCATAGCCAAAAAGAAACCTGTTATAATTTGAGTAAATAAACAGAATCCTAATAAACTACCAAAATTTCACATATAACTTAAAGCAACAGGAGTAGGTAAGTCTATTAATGCATTATTAATAGGACCTAGAATAGGGGATGATTTTCTAATTTTTATTTAAACTATTTTTACTTATATTATTATTACTTTTATTACTATATATAGTATTTATTTTATTATAATTAATTTTAATTAATTGAACATTTGGTAATTCATAAAAAGTGTGTTCTGGAGTAGGAGAATTCATAGCTCATTCTATAGTTGGAAATTCAGGGCAAATTTTTCAATTTGTAAAAAAACTTTCTAGAAAAAAGGCTTCATATAAAATGTAAACGAAAACACAAACTCCTCCTAGTGATATAATTGACCCCATTGAACTAATAAAATTAAAAGTGGCATAACAATCAGGGTAGTCAATATATCTTCTAGGCATTCCAGCTAAACCTAGAAAATGTTGAGGAAAAAAAGTCATATTAACTCCTATGAACATTAGATTAAAGTGAATTTTTCCTAAATTTTCATTATAATTAAATCCAGTAATTTTTCCGAATCAAAAATAAAATCCAGTAAATATAGCAAAAACAGCTCCCATGCTTAAAACATAGTGAAAATGAGCTACTACATAATATGTATCATGCATTAATATATCTAAACAACCATTAGCTAATACAATTCCTGTTAATCCTCCTACTGTAAATAGGAATATAAATCCAAGAGCAAATCTCATTGGAACTGAATATGTAATTTTTCCTCCATATAAAGTAGCTAATCAACTAAATATTTTTATTCCAGTAGGGACAGCTATAATCATTGTTGCAGCGGTAAAATAAGCTCTAGTATCCACATCCATTCCTACAGTAAACATGTGATGTGCTCACACAATAAATCCTAGAAATGATATTGATAACATTGCATAAACCATTCCTAAATAACCAAATATATTTTTTTTATTTGAAAATACTGGTAAAACTTGTGAAATTATACCGAAACCTGGTAATATTAATATATACACTTCTGGATGACCAAAAAATCAAAAGAGGTGTTGAAATAATATAGGATCTCCTCCTCCGGTTGGATCAAAAAAGCTTGTATTAAAGTTTCTATCTGTTAATAACATAGTTATAGCTCCAGCTAATACTGGTAATGAGAATAATAATAATAGGGCAGTGGCAAAAACTGACCATACAAATAAAGGCAATTTAAATCAATGTAATCCTGGAGATCTCATATTTATAATTGTACTAATAAAGTTAATAGCTCCTGCTATTGATGATATTCCTGCTAAATGTAAGCTAAAAATTCCCATATCAACTGCAGGTCCAGAGTGGGCTATATAACTAGATAATGGAGGATATAAAGTTCAACCTGTACCAACCCCAGCTTCAACTAATGAAGATCCTATTAGCATAAATAAAGAAGGAGGAAGTAATCAGAAACTTAAGTTGTTTAATCTTGGAAATGCCATATCTGGGGCTCCTATATATAAAGGAACAAATCAATTACCAAATCCTCCTATCATTACAGGCATTACCATAAAAAATATCATAACTAAGGCATGAGCAGTAACTACTACATTATATATGGTTGGAGTTAAATAATTAACTCCAGGAGAGGATAATTCCATTCTTATTAACATACTAAAAGCTGTACCCATAATTCCTGATAAAAATCCGAAACACAAATACAAGGTTCCAATATCTTTATGATTGGTTGACATAATTCATCTTATTAAATATAAATTCATAATCTTATTTTTAATTCTTATTTATATATATATATAAATATATTAAAATTTTTTAAGTCCCTCACCAGTAAACAATAAACCAGACTAGAATCCAAATTACATCTACAAAATGTCAATATCAGGATGCAAATAAAAATCCTAAGTGATGAGTATTGGTAAAATGATATGCCCTTAATCTTATTAATTGTATAGATAAAAATATAGTTCCTACAATTACGTGAAGTCCGTGCAATCCAGTTAACATAAAGAAACATGATCCGTAGACACTATCCGCTATAGTAAAATGCATATTTATATATTCAAAAAGTTGAAGTAGTGTAAATAATATACCTAGTCCTACAGTTATTGATAAAGTTATAATAGCAGTATTTCCAAATCTTGCTCTAATAGCGTGATGACAAGTATTTACAAATGAACCAGATCCAATTAAAATAGCTGTATTAAATAAAGGTATACCTCAAGGGGTTGGAGGATTTATTCCTTTTGGGGGTCATATACAACCAATTTCAACAGCAGGGGATAAGGCCATGTGAAAATATGCTCAAAAGAAAGAAAAAAACAACATTCATTCAGATATTAAGAAACAAACAAATCCAACCTTTAATCCGTTTTGAACTTTTTTAGTATGATTACCTTGAAAGGTTGATTCTCTAATAATGTCTCTCATTCATAATATAAAAATAATTGAAAGAAAAATAAACCCTATTAATAACATTATAATATAATGATAATGCATATATATAACTCCTCCAATGGTCATAGTTAATAAAGATATAGCCATTAAATATGGTCATGGACTAGGATTTACTAAATGAAAGGGATGAGATCTAGTTTTTTTTAAAATTATTTAATGAAGTTCCTTAGATTCTTTTAAATATATAATTAATAATAAACAAAATACATATGATTGTATGATTGCAACTCCAATTTCCAATGTTACCATTAATAAAATTACAATAAATGGAATTATGCTTAATACACTTGATAACTGTAATAATAATATTAAGCTAAAATTTGATATTATACCTAATAATATATGTCCAGCTGTTAAATTTGCAGCTAATCTTAATCCTAATGCTATTGGTCTAGAAAAAGCACTTATTATTTCTATTAAAACTAAAAAAGAAGACATTAATAAAGGAGCTCCGTTAGGCATATAATTACTGAAGAAATTATATCTGTAATTAAATATTCCTAGGAATATTATTCCTAATCAACAACTAATAGCTAAACCAAAGGTTAAACTAATATGAGTAGTTAAAGGAAAACTATAAACTATTAAACCTATTAAATTAAATATAAGTAAGAAAAAAAATAAAGTTAATACAGGTATAACATAGTATTTTCCTGTTTTATTTAAATTTTCATCTAGTATTTTTTTAAAATGATTAATAATTATATTAAAAAATAATAAGTATTTTGAAAATAATTTTTTATTATATAAATTCATGATAAATATGAAGGCTAAAAATAATAATAGATTTATTGATAAATAAACTATATTATTTATATAAAATATTTGAAAAATATCAAAATATGAGACCATTTTATTTATTTATAATTATTGGTTTAATTTTTTTTAATTATTTAAAAAATTAAAATGATAAATTTATATTTTTAATATATTTTTTATTAAATTATTATAATTAATATTGTTTTCTTTATTTCTATATTTTTTATCAATATTATGAATAATAATATCACTGTATATTGAGTAATAAAAATATTTAAATAAAAATATTAATAATAATATTAAAAATAAAAAACTAGATAAAAATACAAATAAATAGGTTGTAAAATCTATATGAGGTAAAATTTTTTTATTATTTATTTATATTATATAATATATGTATATTTAATAAAAACTATTTATATAACTCTTATTCAAAAAGAATAAAATAAAAGTTATATAATTTTGGGTAAAAAAAAAAGATAGTATATAAGAACACGTTCCCGTACTCTTACTATGCTACGACTTACATCACCTTATAATAATATTTGGCTGATGGCGACGGACGATCCGTACTCCAAAGTTATGCTGTTCAATGTGTCATTCTATTACTACATTTACATCTTAAATTCTCCTTCCTTATTTATTTCAGAATAATCTCCGAATCTTATTTTTTAATTATAATAAGAATTGTAGCAAAAATTTCCTCTAAATATATACGTCATGACACCTGACTTAAACTTTTTTATTTATAAAATTTATAGTTTTCAACTTATGTTCATTATAAATTTATGTAGACGGCCATGCAACAATTAATTTTTTATTAAATTTAGATTAGATACTACGCGGATTATCGTATTAAGTTTCATGCTCCTCTAAGTGCTTTCTAAAGACTGCCGGATTTTTTGAATTTTGTACTTAAAGTACACACTTTTCAGGAATTTATATTAATTTTACAAACGTAATTAACGGGATATCTATCCCCGGTTATTATTTTCATTTTTCATAATTTAAATATATAGTAGATGTTTATTTATTATTTTTGATATTAATTTTATATTTATATTTTATCATAATAATATATATTAAACTATCTATCAATTAAAAATTATATTCCTAGTTATTTATCCTATTTTATATACTTAAAAATTAAACCTGATGTCTTACCGCGACTGCTGGCACATCATGTTAGTCGGTTTTAAAAAAAAATCACAATATCAAACTTTTGTTTATTGTATATAATTACTAACTGCTGTCATAGACACATTTCTTGTTACATAAATGGCACGGTTATTATATTACTAAACGTTTTAAGTTAATTCAAGTTTATTTAGAATTATACCTGATATTTAAAAAGTAACTAAAAATAGTTATAAATTTATCTTTTACTCGTCTGTTCGCTTTCACTAACAATGTTTATGCATTTTTTAAACTCTAAGTTATTATACCAAAATCAAATATTTTATATATTATATATTAAATAAAAAAAAATTATTTTTTATATAAGAATTCAAAAATTAATTTTAAAATATTATATAAAATTATTTTTAAGATAAACTCAGATCCTTTCGTACTATGAGTCTCTATTGTATAAATTGTAGATAGAAACTCTCCTGTCTTACGACGGAGTGAACTCAAATCATGTACCGTTTTAAAGGTCGAACAGACCTACCCTTAGGATCCTCTACAATCTCTAGGAAACAATAATTCAACATCGAGGTAATAAACCATAAAATAAATATGATCTTCATTTAATGATTATTCTGTTATCCCTGAGGTAGCTATTATTTATTTATCATTGTTTTTTTTTTTTACATACAATGGATCATTATGTCTACTTTTGTAACTGTTAAAAATATATTTTAAACAGTATATTAATTTTATTATTTTTACTTATCTATGTTATTAATAACAGATGGTCGCCCCAACCAAACTACCAAAAAATATAATATATATATATATATATATATATTATATATATTATAGTAAAGCTCTACAGGGTCTTTTCGTCTTACAATTCTAAGTAGTATCTTAACTACTATTCCAATTTCATAAAAATTTTAATTAAGACAATGACGAGTTCGTGACACCATTCATACTATCCCCTAATTAAGAAGCGAATTATTATGCTACATTACCACTCTCAGAATAAAGCGGCCGTTTAATTATATTTTAAAATAATCTTTTAGAATTATTTTTTAGTGATAATCACTGGGCAGGTAACACCAAATGTTTTTTATTTAGCTATGTTTTTGGTAAACAGTCGACACATAATTTTGTCGAGTTCCTTAATAAAAAATCTTTTTATATAAAAAATAAAATTAATTTATTTTTAAATTAAGAATTTTTTCAACTTTCCACTTGATTTAGAATAAAAACAGTTTTGTTATTAAATAATAATAAAAAAAATTTTTTTTAATAATTATTTTTTTTTTAGTAACCTATTATTATGAGTTTCTGAATTAATTTATTATAATAAAAATAATTACTTTCGTAATTTTTTTTTATTAATTTTAATAATCTTGGAAATTAATTAAATTTTAATCATACTTATATTATTATTTCTAAAAAATTTCTTTTTATAAAATTTATCTTGTATAATCTATATTATTAATATATAAAAGATATAAATAGAATACCTTGTTACTTATATTATATTAAAGTGATTAAGTTATTTATACTATATTTTAAAAAATTTTCTATTATTAAGTTTATTATAACAAAATTTTTATTGGATAGCTATTTCTAGGCTTACCATCTTATATACTTAAAGATATTTGTTTTTTTATTTATATAAACTAAAGTTAATTTACTTTTAATAAAAGCTTTTTCTTTTTTGACTACTAATCTTTGCACTAGAAGACTGTATAATCAATTGGGTTGATTATTATACTTATATATATTTCACAAGGAACCAGCTATATCCAGGTTCGATTAGTTTTTCACTGCTAATCGCAATTCTTCTAAAAGCTTTTCTACGATTACTAGTTGTTTCTTTAAATTAAAATAGATCACGATTAGATCACCTGGTTTCGGGTAAAAAAAACTATTTTATTTATATTAATTATATTTAGAAATTTGCTTTTTCATTTTCTTATAAGTTCATTATACAAAAGGTAATTGTTAATCAATGTTATAAATTATATATTACAAAATTTCCTTTATAGTACTTATTATATAGATAAAATTATTTTTAAATAATTTAAATTTTATAATATAAAAATTCATTTTCGCTCGCCACTACTATGATATTCAATCTTTTAATTTATTACTAAGATGTTTCATTTCATTTTTTAATATACCCTTTTTAGGTTTAAAAATTTAAGTTAATTTGTTTTATTTTTTATAAAAATATTTTTCTATTTAATCTTATATAATAATATTTAATTACAAAATAAGTAGCAGTGGAATCGAACCTACTTTCCCCAGGGCAATGAACCCCATAAATTAACCTATATTCTAACTACTTTGTTTATATTTATTTAAATAAATTTCTCTCTCTATACTCGTCACAAAATACCTTGTAATAATCAGTAGGTATAAGAAAAATATACACAATAAACACTCACCAA
>CEPX01198249.1_pt1 | contig 16172 bp, 11 predicted proteins | sample 361361 | NCBI WGS metagenome assembly CEPX01 (sample SAMEA2619974, study PRJEB7988) | marine metagenome | biome: marine biome (ENVO:00000447); feature: mesopelagic zone (ENVO:00000213) & marine oxygen minimum zone (ENVO:01000065); material: "saline water (ENVO:00002010), including plankton... | reverse complement strand
TGGAACATGGAACCTTGACGCAGCAAATTCACAGCTAGCCAACCTTACCATTGATGCTAGTGGCATTAGTGCAACATTTAGCGAAACTGGTTATTCGCTTTCAGGTGAGATTACTACATACGTAGACAGTGGTACTTACACCATCTCTGATGAAGGAGTAATTACAGCGGTAGACGTTAACATTAAGGTTACCGATCTAGAATTAGAGGATGGAAGTTTAGATGTTACAGTAAGTTCTACTAATGACAAAATAACTATTGAATTCTCTACTGTATTGTCTGCAGGTAGAGTTAGTGGACTAGGTGACTTTAAATTAGTATTCGATAAAGCGAGCTAATTAATAAGAATCATAAAATATCTAAAAGCCTCGAAAATCGAGGCTTTTTTATTTTTCATGACTTTTATCAGCCTCTCTCCTGATTATGGTCAGTTTATTTATCTGATTTTATGTGGATTTTGAATATCACATATCAAATCAGCACTAAAATGAACAGCATTCACCTACTCAAAGAAATCGCCCCGATTGATGTCACTTGTGACTCGTGCGGGCAGGAAATTCATACCGGAAATGAATTTATAGCCAATTTAGATCACGTGACAATCCATTGTTTGTCGTGTGCCGAAAAATTGGGATTAGTGGAAGAATCCAAATCTCAAGATGAAATTAACAGGGTTCTCAATCGCCGCGTTCGTAACTTATTGACAGCAGCTAGTGCTTGCTAAGCAGCAGCAGGTTCAGCAGGTTCTAGATTAAATAACTTTATGAGATACAAGAAGTATCGCTTCCAAAAGTCATCTTGATATTTTGGACAGTGATCTTCATAGTACATCATTTGATGTGCTATAATTTTTCAAAAACAGGAAGTGTATCGAGTGAAACTGGTATTGTAATTTGCTTTCCACCTTTATAAACCTTTCCATTGTATTTCCACTTACCCTTTGGCAACTTGACCATTCTGGTTGTTGCTGCCTTTACAAGCACTGGAGCCACTAAAATATTATTACCTAGCATAAACTGGTCACCAACTCGCTCAAACCCCTGCTCTGGAAATACATATTCCATCAATCTAATCACTGGCTCTCCTGTAGAAGCCGCTAATTCCGCCAAAGTCATGATCTTAGCCAAGTACGCTTCTCGTAATTCTACTGCAGATTTAATGGCCATTAGGTATTCCTCATCCAACACTCTCCATGGCGCCACAGAAAACTGCATCATAGCCATCAAGGAGTGCAGCTGAGCTGACCTTACAATTAATTCCTGATCCACATTTTCCAGATCAATGAAAGATCCATACTCTCCTCCTCCGATCATATCAGGACAGTTGAATGGATATCCTAATATCCCCTGCAAACCAATCTGAGGAATAAGTTTTTGTAAATCGTCCCAATTATGTCCTTTATCATGCAATCGCTGTGCTAATGGTAATCCTCCCATTTTCCAGCTAGCACGGTATTCATTCAAGGGATACTTAAGTCCAAACTTTTGAAATGCAAAAGTATGATCGTTTGGTGTTGCTTCTGGATCATAAGACTTCATATCATCGGTGTAGAAATAAGAATCTCCAGCATCAAACTTGAACCCATCAACACCTACCGAATCAATCAACCCCTGCAATTGATCATCAAACCACTTAACAGCTCCCGGATTGGTAAAATCCAATACTGCGCTGACTCCATTCCACCATCGAACCATGTATGGTTCATCAGAATCCATTTCTTTGATGAAATACCCCTTCTGAGATAAATCCCGATATACATCACAATCAGGACTAACAAACGGACAAATCCACATCATCACCTTAAAACCCATTGAGTGAAGTGAATCCATCATTGCAGAGGGATCTGCAAATCTCCCCGGATGAAAATTCCATTTACCATAATCTTCTTGCCAATTATCATCAATCATGATAACACCAGGTTTAAAGCCATTTGACTTTATACCATTAGCATATCTCAATACGTCATCTTGATTTTGATTATATATTAACTCAATCCAGGTATTATACTGTGGTGCAGTGAAGAAAAGTTCTCCAGGTTTTTGACCGGAAGGTGGAAAGTAATTTGCTGATGCAAATTGGAAAGCACTCCTTAAACTTTCACCTGATTGCTCCAGATTGATAGTACCTCCAAAAGCCGTGACAGTTATATGATCACCTTTAATTTCGAATGCTATAGGTTCCTCACTCCAGACAATTCTTCCTTTATTGGACAAAAGCAGGGGCTGAATTTGATTTCCTTTGTTATTGCCATAGAGATTAATTGAATAGTCATGAACAAATGGCATCATATGACCGTCACGAACTACTCCACCCCACCAATATTCATTGTCGAGTGAAACAACCACCTTAGAATCTGTGATTTTTTGTGCTAACAGAAAGTGAGAACTGAAAATTATAAACGCAATCAATAGATATCTAGTAGTGTCCAATTTCATCTTTATCTCTAGTTTGACTTTCAAAGAATATTTTAACCCAAAAGATTGAATTCACCCTGCTAAAAAAAGGAATTGCCCGATGACAATTCCTTGAAACACAAATGAAGATGTATGAAGAAAATTTACGGATTTTGCTCCGCTAACTCGTTGTTTGATATTTCATTTAAAGGGATGTAGTAAATATTGCGAGCATCATCCCATGCAATCACCTGTGTAGTTTCACCTTCTTCAAGATGCACTCCAGGGAAACTTCTATTAATACTCCTTTGGTTCCTAACCAAATCCAATGTTCTGAATCCCTCCCATGCAAGCTCAATTCTTCTTTCTTGCAGTACAACATCAAGAATCGTTGACAAGCCTTTAAAGTCTGTAGAGGTATAAAGTGCCGTACCAGAAAGTCCTGCTCTTTCCCTGATTGCATTCACATCTGCTAGTGCTGCGGTAACGTCATTTAAATGCGCATAGGCCTCAGCTCTATTCAAATAGACTTCTCCAACTCTCAAGAGTTGAGGAGAATTTAATGTGACCACATCATCCTGATAAGAAAACTTATTAATAAAGTATTTAGGGTATCCATTTCTAGTTTTAATGGTAACTCCATCTGTATCATAGTCAGGCTGAATAAAATCGTTGCGAATATCTTCTGGATATTCATTCATCAAATTTCTCAAGGTCTGAGAAGGGTAAATTTCCCCCCAACCTAACCCTCGATCGGTAAGATACATGCTGCCAATAGCCGCTAGTGTCTTGTCATCCTGAAGCGTTTGTGCCACGTACCAAATCGCTTCGCTAGAAGATGGACTATTCCACATTGAATAGACATAATTATCAGTATTTTCCAGACTGTGTGCACTAGAGGATATCACTTCGTTGGCATAATCGATAGCGTCTTGCCATTGTTCCATATGCAAATAAACACGACTTAAAAGTGCTTGTGCGGCCACTTTCGAAGCATATGCAGCTCCACGACCACCACCCATATATTCTTCGGCTAGAAGAAGATCTGCTTCTATCTGGTCATACACTGCTCCTACTGTTGCTCTCGCTTGCACTGGTGGCGCATCAACACTAACCTTAAGAATAACCCCTTCGTTATCTCTACCTGCAGTATATGGTTTAGCAAATAATTTTAACAACTCAAGGTGCATGTAAGCTCTTAAGAAATAATTCTCTCCCAGCAATTGACGTGAATCATCATCCGAAGGATCACCCAGAGCTGCAATGATTTGATTAGCTCCATTAATAATGCGGTAGGAAATAAACCATAAATAACTCGTATTCTCCATGGAGGCAAAATGATCTCGCGTAAATGCATAAAATAATGGATCGGTAGTAGATCCGCTGAGCATTACATTATCACTTGAATATTCGGACAACTGATGTTGATGTCTGATCCAGTAATTAGCGGTATACAGTTTATTATCATATTCCACTAAATCTTTCATCATGGCATAGTTACCGTTGGTAGCTGCCAGAAGTCCCTCATAATTACTGGAGAGTGACTCACTTACAATACCATCACTTGGCAATTGATCCAATTCACAAGAACTAACCAGCAATAAAACAAATAGGCTATAAAGTACTTTTTTCATGGTTGCTTAATTAAAATTTAGCTGTCAATTTGATCAAATACTGTTTACTAATGGGGTATTTAAAATCTTGAAATCCAGGAAGTTCATAGGCTGTATTAGAAATTCTGGACTCTGGATCCAGGCCTGAAAATTTAGTCCAGGTAAACAAGTTATCTGCACTCAGCGAGATATATAATGACTGGAGTTTCATTGCTGAGATCATACTTTCTGGAAGTGAGTAACCCAAAGAAACATTTCTTAAGCGAATGTAACCTCCATCTTCAAGGTATCTGGATGACACTGCATTAGATTGCAGATTACCTCCTCTTTTAGGCAATGGATGTGTAGCATCATCACCTGGTTGCTCCCATCTACTCCAATCATCCATTAAATTCATTTGATTGTATTCAGGATAGGCTCCATCACTATCAAATAGCTGTCTGGCACTGTGATACACTTTATTCCCATATTGATAAGACAATAAGACATTCAGTGTAATGCCTTTATATCCAAAACTATTGGTCCAACCACCATAATATTTTGGTAAAACATCTCCTACCGCCTGAAATTCCGCTTCATTGTAATTGTTGGTAGCTTCTCTAGAAACGACGTTGCCATTCTCATCACGATTGACCTTTTCCCATAAAGGATCGCCATTATCTGGATCTACCCCTAGCCATTTTGGAAGGTACCACTGGCGAAGAGCCTGTCCTACTTGAGATATCTGACGAGCATTGGTACCGAATAACAAAGCGTCTTCTCCTCCCAGATCCTGAATTTCAGAAGTATTCCAGGAAATATTAAAACCAGTATTCCAGCTGAATGCACTTGTAGATTTCAAGACATCAGCGTTAATCGAAAATTCAGCTCCTTGATTCAAGACCTCTCCTGTATTTCGTTTCTGCTTTTCAAAACCTATGGATAGTGGTAACTGCACATCCAGCAACATGTCTTTAGTGACATTGCGATAATAATCCAGGCTAACATTGATTCGCTCTAAAACGGCTAAATCAATCCCAATATTTCTAGAGACAACCGTCTCCCAGGTGATTGTTCTATCTGCCAATAATGGAATCGAACCTGCTGGATCACCATTGTAATTGGATGATAAATTGTAGAAGGATAAATATGGATAATAGGAAGTCCCAACATTATCATTACCCACTTCGCCATAACTAGCTCTCAATTTGAGATAAGTCATCCATGAAGACTCAAAGAAGTCCTCTTCTGAGATAATCCAGGATGCAGAAACACCAGGAAAATAACCCCATCGATAATTTGGGGCAAATTTGGAACTTGCATCTGCTCTAAATACACCTGTCAAAAAATACTTGTTTGCATAGGAGTAATTGAATTCTGAAAGAAAAGAAGTTCGGTTTGCTGTTAAGTTGTTTCCGTAACTACTTACTGGTTCGGATGCCGCTCCAATCACATTCAATCCTATTGGAATGTTACGTGCTGAGGCACCAAGGTCTTCGTAATAATAGTGGTTGCCCTCTGTTCCAATAAACCCTCCAACCGTGTGCCTTCCAAAATCCTTTTCAGCTCTGATCATTAAAGTGGAGATGACATCCATAGAAGAAGCGGTCGAAGTACTTATTGATCCATTTGCAGCCTTGCCATCACGGGTTCTGGAATCATAAAACTGCTCACCTCTTCCATTGGAAACTGATATTTTATTTCTCGATTCAAGAGTCAACCAATTGGTAAGATCAATACCCAAAAGGATGTTTCCAGTGAGATCAAGAGACTTATAATTATTGTAGTTGTATTGTGCGGAATGAAGTGCATTTCTTCGATCACGACCATACCATGTAAGTGTGGTGGTATTGTCAATGTATTTGATATTGCCCTCATCATCGTATGGGTTATCCCATGGTAGATTTAAGAAAGGATCATATCGCCAATCCCAAAAATCCTGATCGCTTTCGCTGTTAACCACAGCAAAATTGGTTTTGAGACTAATATTTTCTTTTAACTGAAAATCCAGGTTGGTCCTAAAACTGATTCTTTCGTAACCAGTATTTAAAAGGGTACCTTCTTCATTGTAGTAGTCAAGAGATACAGCATATTTTGTCTTGTCACCAGCTCCTCTAGCCGCAACATAATAATTCTGGAGTGTTCCAGGATGATAAGCTTCATCTAACCAATTGAAGTCCTGATCTTCTAAGCTTTCTGGTCTTTGATTCAGGAAAGCGACTCGATTATCTCCCCAAATAACTTCATTGTAAGCATAGAGATCCTTACCATTCATGACGCTGAAGTTCCCAGTGGTTATTTGCTTCTGACCAACGGTAGCTGAAAATTCAATCTCAGAATTCTTAGATCCACTTTTAGTCGTAACGATCATGACACCTCCTGATGCTAAAGATCCATAAAGCGCAGTGGCAGCTGCATCCTTCAATACGGTTACTGATTCGACATCATTTGGCTGATAAGTTCCTCCGATCATTCCATCAACTACTACTAATGGTGCTCTATCAGCAGTTAGCGAGTTGACACCTCTAATTCGAATTTCTGCTGCCGCTCCGGGCGCTCCAGTAGAGGTAGTCACACTTACACCGGCTATTTTACCCTGAAGCATATTCTCTACATTAGAAGAAGTGACATTCTCCAAGTCCTTATCTCCGATTGTACTAGCCGAAGCAGTAAGTTCTCTTCGTGACTTAGTAGAATAACCCATCACAACTACCTCTGACAATTCCGAAATATCAATGGACATGGTAAAATCAACTGTGGATCTACCGTTGATAGCTACTTCTTCCGATTTAAAGCCGACGAAAGAAAATATCAGCACATCATCTCCATTAGCTTCAATGGAGTAATTCCCATCCAAATCAGTAATAGTACCCGCAGATGTTCCCTTTACCATTACCGTAGCTCCAGGAATACCCATATTATCCTCGCCTGACAGAATCTGTCCAGTTACTTTGGACTGTGCGAAAGATGTCACAACTCCAAGAGCAAGCATTAAGGCGATAAAACTAAAAGACAACTTTGAGATATGAGTCATTCGAATTAATTATTTAACTTTCAATTCCTTTTCTTTTGTGATAAGCAAATTAATAAATATTTATTTAACTTTCAATTACTTTCTTTAATAAAATCTTAAATTATCTTTTCTTTCAATTTAACACAAGTACCACACCTTATTATTATAAAGCTCACATGAAAAACCTTTCTCAAAAGTCCTGGCTCCTTTATGCTTTGATTACCACCGTAAGTTGGGGCATCTGGGGAGCTCTGATCGAGTTCCCAGAAAAGAATGGATTCCCTGCTACAATGGGCTATATCGTATGGGCAGTCACCATGATTCCTTGCGCCTTGATAGCACTTCACTTCTCCGGTTGGAACCTTAATAAAAACCCTAAATCCATTATACTAGGCATGCTTGTTGGACTAACTGGTGCTGGAGGACAAATCGCCTTATTTCAAGCACTAAGAGAGGGACCTGCCTATATTATTTTCCCAATTGTCTCACTGTATCCAATATTGACCATATTACTCTCCACAATCATCTTAAAAGAATCTGCGTCCAAAAAACAAGGCTTAGGGATCGGATTAGCATTAGTTGCTATCTTTTTATTGTCCTATACCTCCAGCAGCGCTGATACCACTAATAATTACTGGTGGTTAATTTTGGCAGCGAGTGTTTTCATAGCATGGGGGTTACAGGCATTTACGATGAAATTCTCTAATGAATCCATGAGTGCTGAAAGCATCTTCTTTTACATGGCATTATCAGCCAACCTATTCTCACCGATAGCATACCTTATGACTGAAAACTCCTCACCGATAAATTATGGATGGTCCGGTGCCATTTCAGCTTTCTTCATCCACTTACTCAATTCTATTGGCGCTCTCACACTTGTTTATGCATTGCGCTATGGAAAATCAATTATTGTAATTCCATTGACAGGCCTTTCTCCTGTAATCACTATCATCTTGTCATTGATACTGTATAGCGTCTGGCCTACACCTATATTATACGGCGGCATCATTACAGCCTCTATTGCACTCTATCTTATCTCTGAATAACCCTTGAAAAAGGGAGTGAAAGCAAATCGAAATTACGAAAGGATTAAAATAAGGTTAAATTTTTCTTTAATTTCGTTTGCTTTCGTTTCAAACTTTGTTAACTTTCGGAACCTGTTTAATAAAACAGATCAAAATTGAATGAAGGAATGTAATCTTTTAAAATCTAAACCAATGAAAAATTTCAACTTTCGAAAACTATTTTTACTTGGACTTGTAGCTAGTTCGTTATGCATTATCTCTTGTGGCGAAGATGAGGAGCCAATTGCTGCACCAGACGCTAGCTTTACCTCTGCTATCAGTGGTAAAACTGTGACCTTTACTAACACGACTGTTGGTGAAGAATTGACCTACGCATGGGACTTTGGTGATGGCAGCACGTCCACTGATGAATCTCCAGAACACACCTACGAGGCTAACGGTAGCTATATTGCTAAGCTTACAGCAACCAATACTTCAGGAGTAGATGAATCTGAGGCAGTATTGGAGATTATCAATATTACCATTGATGGCGACGTAGCTGACTGGGCAGATGTAGAAACACTTGCATCTTATGCGGATGGAGAAGCTGGATCGATGCTAGAAGTGAAAGTTGAGAACTTAGGAACAGATAAATTATTTTTCTATGTGAAAACAACCACCGCTTCTAACGGATTCATAGATCTATACCTTAACTCAGATCAAGACGCCACTACTGGATTTAGTTCATGGATGTACCCAACAACGCCTGGTTATGACATTCTATTAGAAGGTTTCATGATCAATCAGACAGAAGTTGAATCTGAGCTATTCTTTGGAAATTATGATGATGCTACTGCTGGTGATGACAAAACTGCATGGGCTTGGGTAGCTAATAACGCAAGTGCTACCTTCTTAACTATTAACGATGCAGTAGTTTCAGGCTCTACAATGGAATATGAATTTTCAATCAATATATCTGAGTTTCCGGAGTATGCAATACCTTCAGAAGCAATCACGTTCTTCATAGTTGACGTAGATGCTCCAGATGGTGGAACTACAGACTGGTCATGGTTAGGTAACGCTCCTGGAACTTATGGAGAAGAAACTAGCGCAGCACTTCAATACACTTTGAAATAAGCATAAGCAACCATCAATTTATCAGAAAAATAATGTCATGGAATTCCATGACATTATTTTTATAAGCCAACCCAGTTATTCAGTTAGATCATATGAAAGCTTTTAATAGCCTAATAGCCATAATAATTGTTAGCACCCAAGCAGTAATAGGGCAATCCATCACCTACACTAGTCACACTGAAATTATTGCTAATCCAGAAAGAGGTCTTTACCACCATACGGAAACTCACTCAGGAGACTATTCTCAGCTCTCCGCAACCACATTAACCAACTACAGAACTGAAGAGCAGATTACTCAGATTCTTAGAGTATTTTATCTTGAGAAATTTCGGGAAACTCCAATTTCCTCAGAGTATTTATCCAATATGCGATCTGATTTTGCGGCGATTAGAGCTGCCGGAATCAAATGTATTGTTCGATTTGCGTACACAACATCATCTACAGCACCTTATAATGATGCTACACCTGAGGTAGTACAAATGCACATAGACCAATTAAGCTCAATTTTCAAAGAAAATGCCGATGTTATTGAAGTGGTTCAAGCTGGCTTTGTAGGTGCCTGGGGTGAGTGGTACTACACTGATCATTTCGCCAATAGCCCAGGCCAGGTGGATGATGAGGACTGGGAAAACCGTCGACAATTGGTCTTCAGCTTACTGGACGCCCTCCCCTCCGACCGAATGGTCCAAATAAGAACTCCAGGGTATAAAATGACCATATTTGATTCGCAAGAGGCACTCTCAGCACAGAATGCATTTGTTGATCAATATTCCAGCAGAATCGGCCACCATAATGATTGCTTTGTAGCGTCCTCCAGTGACTATGGTACGTATGTCAACCCAGACATTGAAAAACCTTACCTGGCCAAGGAAACGCTTTACACCCCAATGGGTGGCGAGACCTGCAACCTTGCTTCACCTTATTCTGATTGTGACAACAGTTTATCTGAATTGGAACGATTTCATTGGTCCTATTTAAACATCGATTACAATACACAGGTACTTAACGAATGGAAAAATCAGGGATGCTTTAATGAGGTTGAAACCAGACTGGGCTACCGTTATGAACTTGTTTCTGGTGATTTCTCTACAGTTAGTAAGCCCGAAGGGACCTTCTCCTTTAATCTAAACGTACAAAACGTTGGTTTTGCCAATCCATACAACCCTAAAGACCTAAGAATTATCCTCAAAAACCAGGAAACAGCTGATGAATATTTCTATTCCATCGAAGAAGACATTCGCCTATGGACTTTAGGTGAAATTCAATCTTTAAACTTAGAAATGGGTCTGCCGGCCAATGTTGTCGAAGGTAATTACAGTCTTTATCTTCAAATAACAGACACCTACCAGTCACTAACCAATAACCCGGCCTATTCTATCCAAATGGCTAATGAGTCGGTATGGGATAGTGAGCTAGGTTATAACCTATTGCTATCTGATATCAATATTAGCCCGACCAATGACGTTACGGACTATATGGGTTCACAATATTTCATTGGCTCCAACTCAACCGAAACCCTTACAATTCCTGGAGCGGATATCATATATGGCGGTGGTGGTATTAATGACATTGCCGTTTACTGGGGTAGACAGCCTGAAGCTTATCAAAGAATCATTGAAAGAAATGATGGAAATGGTTATGAAATTATTGCATCTATTCCTGGAAACCAGGATTACTTCATTGATACGAATGTTGAAGCTAATACCACCTATACCTATCGTTATCAGTTATCCAACGGAGGAGCACAGAGTAATTATTCTGATGAAATCACCATCTCTAACACTGACAGCCACCCTGTTATTAATGCCGATGGAAATTCATCTGACTGGCTATCAATCCCACCTCTAGTGACTGCAATAAGCAATGAAAACCCAATCACGTTGAGCGCATACTTTGATTCGCAAAACCTAAATTTATTATTGAACGGAACCATCACTCAGTACGCTATTTATTTAGACACGGACAACAACATCGAAACAGGTAATAATGAATCGGATCTTTTCGTAGGTTTTGACTATGCACTAATTGATGGCAGCCTTTATGAATTCACCGAATCGATCTGGTCTAAGGTCGATGCTGATATAAGCTTTGGTAATGGTGAAAGCATGGAATTGAACTTTGACTATGACTTACTCAGTAACTTGAATGACAATCAGACAATACCAACGTATGTTCAGATTAACAACGAAATTATCTTAACAAATCGGGACTCTAAACCAACTCTTTACCGAACACTACCTGCCAGTTTGCCCGAAAACTTTCAAGTAGTAAAGTCTACCAATCTTCCTGAAACAAGATTGGTGGTTTCCTGGTCTAGGTGTGAAAATTGCACCGGGTATGAATTAGTCAGATCAGAGGATGACGTAAACTTCGAATTCTTGTTGGAAGTGGACGCAACTACCACTCTTATTCGTGATGAAAACCTTACCAATCAAACAACTTATTATTACAAAATAGCCGCTATCAATGAGATTGGAAAATCGGATTATTCAGAATCGATCAGTGAATCTACCGGATTGATATTAAGCACTAATCTTGAAGAAACACTTATTTATCCTAATCCAACAAGCAACACGATTCATACCAATAAGACTTATAAATCGATCAATATATATGATTTGAGTGGTGTGCTTCGAAAGAAACAATCGGACAATAACAGGATTGATATTAGTGACCTTTCCAAAGGCATGTATCTGATTCAATTAATAGAAGACCAAAACATAATTGAAGTAAAAGTGATCAAGCAATGATCACTTTTACTCCCGCATCTTCCAGTCTTTTGTGATCATCAGCGTCGATTTTATCATCGGTAACCACGACATCTATCTTGTCGATATTACAAATGAATGCAAAACTCTTCTTTTTGAACTTGCTACTATCTGCAAGCAAGATCACTTCATTTGCTATTTCTATCATTAGCTCATTCAAATGAGCCTCCTCTATATTCGGAGTGTATAGCCCAGTTTTGGTATCAAATCCATCTACTCCCAAAAATGCCTTGTCCACATAAAAGTTCTTAAGCCCTCTTTCGGCCATCGGACCTACAAGTGACTGTGAGTTTTTACGTAAATAACCTCCTGGGATTGTCAAACTGACATTTGGATTATTGATTAACACCGTAGCAATATTTAACGCGTTGGTAATTACCGTAAGATCTTCAATGTTGTCTAGATTCTTCACCATCTCTACGGTAGTAGTGCCAGAATCAATTAAAACAATTTCCGAACTCTTAATTAGTTTGGAGGCGGCCTTTCCTATCCTTACTTTTTCCTGATAGTTAAGCTTGTCTTTTTCAGAAAGATTATAGTCCACTCCTACTCTTCCTTCTATTTTCATAGCACCACCGCGAGCTCTAATTAATAGATTTTTTTGCTCCAATTGGTCCAGATCATTGCGTATTGTTACTTCGCTAACACCAAATCTTGCACTTAACTCGTCTACATAAACCTGACCATCGGTATTGATGGAGGTTAAGATTTCATTTCTTCTGGCTACGGTAGATGTTCTGCTATTTACAGGCATATCCAAATGTCATTTTAAGCAAGATAGAGAATAATAGTTTTCTAAAACAAGATTAAGATAAAATGAAACTTTTCATAAGTTAAAAAACTTAATATGAAAGTATTTGAAAGTTTAAACTTTGTTTTTATATTTGGATTATCAGAGTTAAATAAGCTTACATAAGAAATATAGATACATGCATTTTTTAGATATAGACAGCAAAACCCTTGAGTCTTTAGGCGCGATTCATACCGCAAGGGAAATCGCCCAACAACCAGCTGTTTGGCAAAAAATTTGGGAAAGTGTGAATGAAAAAAAGGATGAAATTCAAGCTTTTTTGAATGGGTCTGATTTCCATAAAATCATTTTAACAGGAGCAGGAACAAGTGCATATATCGGAGAGTCTTTGGTTGGCTCGTTCAATAGAGCCGGTTATACTTGTACAAGTGCAATCCCCACTACCAATTTAGTTTCACATCCTTACGATTACTTTTCTAATGATCAGTCTGTCTTATTAGTATCCTTTGCACGATCTGGTAACAGCCCTGAAAGTAAAGCTGCAGTTGTGCTTGCTGATCAAATCAGTAAAAAATGCTTTCATCTCATCATCACATGCAATCCTGATGGGGATCTGGCACAATACAATACTCCTGGTGAAAAATACATATTCACCTTACCAAAAGAGACCAATGACAAAAGTCTTGCGATGACCAGCAGCTATTCAGGGATGTTGTTAACTGGATTATTAATTCCAAGAATTGATCAACTTGAAGAGCTTAAATCTCAAGTCATACTTGCAAGTGAATATGGAAATGAGGTTTTAAATCAACATCTGGCGACCATTAAGGAAATAGCCACTCTTCCTTTCAAAAGAGCCGTATTTCTAGGCTCAGGCCCACTGCTAGGTACAGCAACAGAATCTCACTTAAAACTTCAGGAACTCACTGACGGCCAAATCATTTGTAAGGACGAATCATTTCTTGGCTTTAGACACGGACCAAAGGCAGTAGTAGATGAGGAAACACTTATCGTTTACCTCATGTCTAATGAGTCTTACGTCAGTAAGTATGAACACGACCTGATTTTCGCGATGGAAAAAGGAAAAAAAGCACTAGCTCAAGTGGCAATAGCTGAACGCCTGGATTTTGATCTTGATGTGGACCATGAAATACGTTTTAGTGATAATGGAAAGACCTTAGATGAGGATTTCCTGACCTTGCCATCCATCATTCCAGGGCAACTACTAGGATTCTTCAAATCATTGGGGGAAGGCTTACAGCCGGATGCACCGTCCTCAAGTGGAGCGATTTCAAGAGTTGTACAAGGTGTTAATATTTACGATTTACCTTTAAAGAAATAAGGAGCTATGCACGACGTATTGGTTGTAGGTGAATTGAACGTAGACATCATTCTGAATCACATTGATGGATTTCCAGAAGTGGGAAAAGAGATCCTGGCCAAACAAATGACTGTGACTTTGGGGAGCAGTTCAGCAATCTTTGCTAGCAATTTATCCTCTTTAGGAGCTAAAGTAGCTTTCCTTGGGAAAATCGGTAACGATCAGTTCGCTGACCTCATTGAAACTTCCTTGAAAAAGAAGGGAGTAGAAACAGACTTCATTATCCGGTCTAAAGAATACCAAACAGGTTCAACCATTGTTATGAACTATGACATGGACCGAGCCAATGTGACCTATCCTGGAGCAATGGATCATTTGAGTGCCAAAGAAGTTCGAGACGATATTCTTACTGAGGCAAAACACCTGCATGTCAGCAGCATTTTCATGCAACCTGCATTGAAAGGTGGCTTGAAAGATCTTTTCAAAAGAGCGAAAGAATTTGGATTGACCACATCAATGGATCCTCAATGGGACCCATCGGAACAATGGAATATTGATCTTGAGGCACTTCTACCCTATGTAGATGTATTCATGCCTAACAGAACGGAACTGCTTCACCTAACCAGAACCAAATCTGTGAAAGATGGCATCAACGCATTAAAAGCGTTTGCCAATGTAATTGTAGTGAAGGATGGAACCAATGGGGCGGCACTATTCAGAAATGGCAATATTGAGAGACAACCAGCCTTCTTAAACAGTGAAGCTATTGATGCGATTGGAGCTGGTGACAGCTTTGATGCAGGATTTATCTTCAAGTATATTCAAAACCTTCCTTTGGATGAGTGTTTGAAATTTGGCAACCTAACCGGAGCCATCAATACTACGGAAGCTGGCGGTACTACAGCATTTGAAAGCATAGAAAAAATCAAAGAAATCGCCCAAAAGCGATTCGCTTACGATATCTAATACCAATCATGAAACTACAAGAAAAACTAACCCTCAACAAAAAAGAGGGCAAGGCTCTTTTAGCCACTAATTTTTACAATTTTGAAACTTTAGCAGCTGTTTTAGGTGCTGCTAAGGCCGAGAATTCAGCACTTATTCTTCAATTATCCGAAAGTTCACTGAACTATATGGGTGTTGAAATAGCAAGCAAAATGGCCAAAGCAGCAATAGCTCAGTTTGGTGTTCAAGCTTGGCTACACATGGACCATGGCAGTGATGTAAACCTCGTAAAAAAATGCTTAGATGCCGGATTCGACTCAGTTATGATTGATGCAAGTGAGAAGCCATTTGAAGAAAATGTGAAAATCACTAGTGAGATTGTCAAGTATGCCGAACAGTTTGATGCTAATGTAGAGGCAGAATTGGGTTATGTAGCAAAACTTGGCCAGGAGCAAGCAATGGTTTACACTCAACCTGATGAAGCTAAGAGATTTGTTGAAGCAACTGGTATTGATGCGTTAGCGGTAGCTGTTGGATCAGCTCATGGATTTTACACCAAAACACCAGAGTTACAACTAGATCTAATTTCTGAAATCAATGAGGCTACAACCGCTGCATTGGTCCTTCATGGTAGTTCAGGAATTCCTCACGATCAGGTTCAGGAATCCATTCGAAGAGGTATCACTAAAGTCAATCTGGCAACTGAAATCAAAAACATCTTCATGAAAAAGCTGCAAGCTGTGCTAGCAGACAATGATGAGATTGATTTGAGAAAAGTATTCCCTCAAGCCACAGGTGAAGCACAAGGATTGGTTACTGAAAAACTAAGAATGATCAATTTCCAATGAGTTGGAGATGGATAATCGGGATACTATCTGGAATGAGCTTCACCACGTTGGCTCAAACTCCAGATAGTATTTTATTAGCAAATTACAGACCGAAATCCATCTACAACATTCCAAAAACCGAGATTACCAAAGCACGCTATCCTGTTATAGACATGCATTCGCATGCCTACCCTACTACGTCAAAAGATCTAGAACTTTGGGTACAAACCATGGATCAATCCAATGTAGAAAAAACGATCATTCTGACGTACGCAACAGGCCTATTGTTCGACAGTCTCTATCAGGTTTATAGTCAATATGGTAGTCGTTTTGATGTTTGGTGTGGATTTGATTTCACTGATTATCAAAAAGACGATTGGAGCAAACGTGCTATCAAAGAGCTCATTAGATGTCATAAGATT
>CEPX01106561.1_pt1 | contig 16173 bp, 19 predicted proteins | sample 361361 | NCBI WGS metagenome assembly CEPX01 (sample SAMEA2619974, study PRJEB7988) | marine metagenome | biome: marine biome (ENVO:00000447); feature: mesopelagic zone (ENVO:00000213) & marine oxygen minimum zone (ENVO:01000065); material: "saline water (ENVO:00002010), including plankton... | reverse complement strand
CAACGGCTACCGTATCCAGATAGCCGCGGGGCAAAGTCCTGCCAAAGATACTTCCTGGAGGTACAACTCGGAGCTGATCCCAAAGAACGGCGTGGCGTGGTGCTACATGAATCGCGCCATCACACCAAACAGCGAACATGTCATATTTGGGTTCTCTGGTGACGATAATCACCCCACAACCCCTACCGCTAGAACGGCCCAAGTCCGTCTGTACAAGAGCGGGGCAACAAAGTGGTGGAACACCGACAAGAAGCCAACTAATCTCGCTGCGGGTAAATCCTGGGTCGATGCGGGCTGGGTGGGGGTGCGGATGCACTACGACGCCTACAACAGGAAAAGCTACATCCAAACATATGGGGCGGAAACTATCGGCGAGGGGAACAACCCAGGCCCTCCGCCACACAATGTGCACTGGAACTACACAGGGCCCGCTGGTGACTTTTCCACCGAGGATCAGTACGCCACCTTCAACTCGATGCTTCAAGTCATTATCCACAACAATAATGATCCCTCCCTTCTCGCAGACACCTACGTGAGGGACATCTACTGGGCACCCCTACCATGACCGAGACCACAAAACTGAGGCGGCGCGGCGGCAGACGTTTCCACGACGCAGAGATCACAGTGTGCGCGAGGGGAGATGTCGTCAAACTCGGCCCAGAAGACCACACCGTCAAAAAAGATGGGCAGGTGAGACTCAAGCTCACGAGGGATGACGTGGAGGAGCACTACCTATTCCCCACCAAGTATGAACTGTACGACAGCTTCCGCCGAGAGGATGAGAGTACTCGAGAGCTGCGACGTCAGGTGGTGGGGCTGAAAGCTGCTCTGAAGGCCGTCACCGCACGGCTAGAACGTCTCGAGAAACCCTAGCTCTCCGCCCGCCCTGTGATCCCGTAGCGCCAACGCTTGCCGTCGCAGTGATCTGTCCCCCAGAAGAACCCCCTCCAGAACCACAGGAAGTCGAAGAAGAAGCCGGCGGGGAAGACGTTGAGGCCATTGGCACCTGCACCAAGTGCGGTAAGCACTTCTCTGCTGGGCATGGTGCCGTGGTGGTGCTCTCTGTGCGCCCCATCGGCCCTGGTGAGGACATCACCACGCGCTGGCAGCTATGCGAGGACCACATGCCTGATGTTGATGGCACCGAGGTGCTGGCCGGACAATTTGCTACGCTCCTGAAACAGTAAAAACTGGAGGGCACCATGGAACCAACACCGGAAAACCTAGCAGTGGCAGGCGGGGGTGGCGAGCGACGGTGTTTACAAGATGCACGCCTGGACCGCGCACGGGACCACGAAAACCATGGCCCGCCTCGATATCCCAGAGGATCCCCACATCTTCCAGGACTGCTCGTTTTATTCCGGATCGACAACCACAGTAGTCGAGTCGAACGGCCTTTACTGGCGCTATTAAGTAGGGAAGAGAGAATCTAATAATTGGTATTGACATCAACACTTGAGTGATTATTATAGGTAGAGACGCGCAGAAGTCTCTGCAAGTAATAGGAATCTCATGCGACATCTTGGAGCCTCCCCTCGCACGGGGATCGTCACCCTCAAATCAACGAAACCCCGAACCTTCGCCCGAGCCCGGCCTCTTCGGAATCCGGACCCCTCGCTCGCCCGTATTGACGAACTTCGTCAAGGGGCCGCTCCTCGTATTGCTGTCGTACGCTCACAGGGTGGTATTGGCGACGTACTGATGACTCTCCCAACCGTGAAGGCTATCTCCGAGAAGTACGGGGTGGCTGTCACATACGGGACTGACTTGGAGTACCTCGATGGGGCTCTTCCAGCGGCTGTTCAACACCAGCCCTACATCTCGCAGGTTCTCTCCTTCCGTGACGTTGAACTTGCTTACGACCAATTCGACGCCGTCATTAACCTCACATGCCCGTGCATTGTTCATGAAGTACCACATGCTCCTGCCATCAGTCGCATTGATCTGTTTGCACGGCACGCAGGTGTCCTCCTCAAGGATCGCCACCTCGATTATAAAATCATGCCTGAAGAGGATGCGGAAGCGCGGGTTACTCTAGCTAACCTCGGTCTCAACAAGACCGTCCACAAGCTGGTCCTCATTAACCCCTTCTCTAGCACCCAGACCCGACACATCCCAGCCCAGATGCTCGAGAACCTCTGCCGTGACCTGACAGCCGACCCGTCCGTGAAGTGTCTTATCTTCACACACGGCGAGGAAGCAGATGGGAACTGGGACACCATCCCTGGCTGTGTCGAGCTACAAAACGTGAAGCTACGGCAGATCGCGGCCATCATGAGCCACTGTGAGCTGGTGGTGTGTCCCGACTCGGCCCTTCTCCACTTGGCTGGTGCGCTCGATAAGAAGACCCTCACCTTCTTCGGACCGACCGACCCCAACGCACGTATCAACTACTTCCCCCATGCCGTCGCAGTCTGGGGAGGCGCAGAGATGACGTGCGCACCCTGTTGGTATGAGGCATGTAAGTTTGCATACACATGCTGGAGAAGGTTCGACTACGCCGTGGTTCAGCAAGCTGCCATTGCCCTTGTCCACAACACACCGCTCCCGGAGCATCCACTACTGGTATCCTATCCTAACGTACAGGCTGCCTCTGACTTCGACGTGCTATAAATGACAATCCCTCTAGTATCGCAGGACAAAAAGAGCATCCTTGTGTGGTCTGATTCAGTAGTGGCTACGACTGGATTCGGCCGTGTGGCGGAGCATATCCTCGCCGCCCTACACAAGACAGGTCGTTACACCATTGACCAGCTTGCCATCAACCACAACGTGGGCTTCTTCGACGTGGAGAAGTACCCCTATTGCATCACCCCCTCGAAGCTCCGTGATCCTCGTGATCCCTATGGCAAGCAGGCCTTCCTTGACGCACTCAAGACGAAGGACTATGACTTCGTGTTCGTTATCAATGATAGCTTCGTGGTGAGCAAGATGGGAGAGAAGATGGAGGCCATCAGGCAGGAGCTCCTCAACACCAACCGCAAGCCCTTCAAGCTCGTCTACTACTACCCAGTGGACTGCCACCTGCGTCCCGAGTGGGCCGGGATGGTGAGGACTGCCGACCGGGCAGTTGCCTATACGAACTTTGCAGCCGACGAGACCGAGAAGGTGATTGGGACTCGTCCCCACCGCGTCATCTACCATGGGGTGGATACAGAAAACTTCTTCCCCATCCCGGACAGGGAGAGACAGCTCCATCGCGAGAAGTTCTTTGACGCCGATGATGACACGTTTATTGTGGTGAACATCAACCGGAACAGCCTCCGCAAGGATGTGGCGCGCACCATCTACACGTTCGCCCAGTTCCACAAGAGACACCCCAACAGCAAGCTCTACCTACACATGCTTCCCCGTGATGCAGGCGGCGGTGGTTACCCCGTGGACCTCATCCCACCAATCGAGGAGATGGGACTGGAGCCCAACAAGGACGTCTTCTTTCCGAACAACTATGACCCATCGGCAGGCTACCCTGTCGCCATCCTCAACCAGCTCTACAACTGTGCGGACCTCTACATGTCCACTCACCTGGGAGAGGGGTTTGGACTGACCCAGTTCGAGGCCATGGCTGCTGGTGTGCCCGTGCTGGTCCCTGACAACACCGTGACGCCCGAGCTGGTCGATGGTAGGGGGTACGTCTACCCTTGTCGTGGAATCACGTACGTGGACGGCTCAGGCTTCAGGAAGCAGGGTCTAACGGAGGACATCGACGAGAAGCTAGAGGAAGCATACCTAGACTGGGAGGCCGATAGTCCCCAGCGCAACAAATATGTGGAGGAAGGGTTCAAATTTGTGGACAAGTACAGTTGGGGGAATGTGACGCGCGATTGGGTGAGGGTCTTCCGAGAGGCAGAGGGGATCAAGATCAAACGTTCGACAGATGGAGAATCGATCTAATGGGCATTGAACTTCAGTATACGGGAGCGCTCCTAGACTCCTCGGGGTATGCGGCATCCGGACGAGATAATGTCTGGGCCCTCCACCACGCAGGTGTGAAGGTCGGGACAAACATCACTTCCTTTGAGGAAGCCAAAACTACCCATGGACGACGTGGTCAGCTGGCACACTCCCTCCGGTCGCAGAATAACTCCGGTATCCATCTCATTCACCTCACGCCCGACAACTACCCCCGCTTTCTCAGCAAATCCCAATACAACATCGGGTATGCTGCGTGGGAGACAGACTCCCTGCCCTTTGGCTGGGCGAGCTTCCTAAACCAGATGAACGAGGTGTGGGTTCCGTCAGAGTGGAATGTGGAGGTATTCAAGAAGAGCGGCGTGACCGTCCCTGTCTACTGCATGCCCCACGTGATTGATCCTCCTGATCTAACGACAGCTATTGATGTCTCTGTAGGAGACCCGGAAACTTTCGTGTTCTACTCTATCTTCCAATGGATTGAGAGGAAGAATCCGATAGGGTTGATGAAGGCCTTCCTGTCTGAGTTCAGGCCTGAAGAGAATGTCGTATTGATTATGAAGAGCTATAGGCTAGACACCTCCTTCTGGGAACAGGAACGTCTCAAACAGGATGTCCAGCTGCTCAAGCAATCTCTACGTATCCCAGGTGAACGATATCCGAACATGGTGCTCTTCCCTAATCTGGAACCACGTGAGCGGATCGCAGGCATACATAAGCGCGGCGATTGCTTTGTGCTTATTCAAAAGGGGGAAGGGTTTGGAATTCCCCACGCTGAAGCAATGAGTGTTGGTAACCCATGTATTAGCTCCAACTACGGTGGCAACCTCCAGTTTATGAACCACTCTAATAGCTTGCTTTGTGATGGCTTTGTCACCCCATGCAGTGGTATGATATTTGGCAACTACCACGGACACATGAACTGGTTTGAACCATCAATCTCGGATCTGAAGAAACACATGAGGTGGGTCTTCGACAACAAAGAAGAGGCAGCGCAGCTCGGTCTTAAGGGACAAAGCACAGTCCTTCAGGATCTAAGCTCAGATGTTATTGGTAAGAGAATGCTCGCAAGACTAAGCAAGATTTCGGAGAACCTATGAATAACGAACTAGTATACACAGGCCCAGATTGGAAGAAGAACTGGCTGTACACCAAGTACGCTGTATGCCCTGACGGAGGAATGAACCATCGCTACTACACTTTCCAACTCGCACTCAATCTCCTCATCCAGCGTCACCCAGCTAATCCAGTCATTCTTGAAACGGGCTGTCAGAGAATGGCCGACGATTTTGGAGCTGGTATGTCTACGTCTGTTTGGGGCGAGCATATCAAACAAGTTGGCGGTGGCGATCTGGTGCTTGTCGATAACGACGAAGCTCATCTCAAAATCGGCGTCGGCTTTGCAGAGACGGCGATGGAGGGCATTGGTGCGCTCAAACCGTATCTCTCTGACAGCGTTGCGTTCCTTCGAGAGTGGGAGGGTCCTCGCTTAGACCTTCTTTATCTTGACAGTTACGACTATCCCTACGTGGAGATGATGTGGGACTGGCAGGCTAAGCACGGTCTTGAAACCGCAGAGGAAGCTAACACCCAGCTACAGCAGAAGACTCCTGATGAGTTACGTGCCATCTACGGTGAGTGGATGGACCCATGTCAGGAACACTGCCTGAATGAGTTCAAGGCGATTGAAGCTCGTCTCTCACCTGGCGTAGTCCTTTTGGTTGACGACAATGCCCTCCCAGGAGGTGGTAAACCAGGAACACTCAAGCCGTACTTGGTACAACAGGGATGGACTTGTTTGCTAGATTCACAACAGACCCTTTGGGTACAGGAGCTCTAATGCGCATTCTTTATCTATCATGTCACAGTATTCTTGAATACGATGAGGTTAGACTACTACATGGTCTTGGACACGAAGTCTTTAGCCCAGGAGCATATGTAGAACCTCGTAACCCTGGTGACGCCACACTTCGCCCAGGACTCTCGTTCGATTATGACCCAGACATCCTCCAGCAGTTCCATGAGCTAGCGGCCAAACATCCAGGAGAGGATACGAAGGACTATCTTACACAAGAGTTTGTAGACAATTTCGATGTAGTGATTGTCATGCATATCCCTCGTTGGATTCAAAAGAACTGGCATGCGTTCAAGAACGTTCGTGTCATCTGGCGCACGATTGGCCAGTCGGTATCTGGTATTGAGGCTTCTCTATCACAGTACCGAGATGCTGGTCTGGAGATTATTCGATACAGTCCAATGGAGAGGAACATCCCTGGCTTTCTTGGACAGGATGCACTCATTAGATTCTACAAAGACCCTAATGACTATAAGGGATGGACAGGCGAGCAGAGACGGGTTATCACATTTGCTCAGCACATGAAGGACAGAGACCAGGCTTGTAACTTCTCTTTCTTCGAGGAGGTTACGCGGGACTTCCCCAGACACCTCTTCGGTCCAGGCAATGGAGACATTGGTGAGTGGACATCAGGGAAGGTATCTACGGAACAGCAAATGGTTGAGTACCAAACCAATCGTTGTTACTTCTACACCGGGACCCACCCAGCTTCTTACACGCTTAACTTCATGGAAGCATGGATGACTGGTATCCCGATTGTGGCTATTGGTAGCGACAAGGGGAATGCAGGATACTTTCCTGGTCACGATCTATACGAGATACCCTCTCTCATTGAGAACGGTGTCACGGGATTCGTTTCCAATTCCCACGAAGAGCTATCAAACTACATTAAGACTCTTCTTGGCGATCGTGAATATGCTCAGAAGATCAGCGACGCAGCTCGTGATAGAGCAATCGAAATCTTCGGCAGAGGAAGTATCGCTGCTCAGTGGAGTGAGTACCTAGGATGAAAGGAATTGTTTTAGCAGGAGGGCTTGGGAAGAGGATGTTGCCTCTGACTGAAATCGATAACAAGCACCTTCTCCCTGTTGGTGCACGGCGTATGGTTGAACTTCCAATCAGCTCTCTTGCTTCAGCCGGGATAGACGAAGTTGTTCTTATTGCAGGAGGACAGCGTGCTGGAGCCTTCCTGGAGCTACTTAAGAACGGGAGACACCTGGGACTGAAGAGGCTCTACTACACCTATCAGGAGGGAAGTGGTGGGATTGTAGAAGCACTCAAGCTAGCTGAGCCCTTTGTCGATCACGGAGAGCCATGTGCTGTCATCCTCGGAGACAATTACTTCGAGGAGAGTCTGGCTCCGTATGTCCAGGGATGGGACGGTCACGGCGCGGGCGTCCTCTATACTACCTCTTCTCGTCCATCGGACTTTGGAGTAATTCAAACAGATGGTAGTCGGGTGATCTCTCTGGAAGAGAAACCGACACGTCCTCTCAGCAACCTGATTGTCCCTGGTCTGTACTTCTTTGACTACTCTGTTTGGAGACTAGCCCATCAGGTAGAGAGAGCTTCTTCTGGTGAGCTTGAAATCGTTGACCTCCTTCAGATCTACAGGGGAGCAGATCAGCTTACCTGCCAGGAGTACAGCGGTTACTGGAGCGACATGGGGACCATCAACTCATGGACAGAAGTGATTAGGAGAAGAGCATGATTCTAGTAACAGGTGCGGCAGGCTTTATTGGGATGAATCTCTGCAACCATCTAATGGAACATCAGATTGATACAGTAGGATTCGACGCTCTCAAGATTGAGTCGTGCCCTCTCTGGACTACCGATCTGAGAGTTCCTTTGTTCCAAGGTGATCTCTGTAATATCTCTGCTGTCCAGCAAGTGTTCCGTCAGTTCCCTATTACTGGTGTTATCCATCTTGCAGCTGAATCCCACGTAGACAGAAGCATCTCAGACTCCCTCCCTTTCTGGCAGAGTAATGTAATTGGGACCCATAACCTAATGTCTGTAGCACTAGACCACGATATACCCCTCTTCATCAATCAGATTACCGATGAAGTATATGGAGAGAAGCCCACAGGAGAGGCATACGAGGGAGATAAGTTCGCTCCTACTAGTCCTTACCCTTGTTCCAAGATGGCTCAGTACTGGGTAGGTCAGAGCTTCAAGACTACATTCGGTCTTCCTGTTATCTCTACGTTCCCTGTAAACAATTTCGGTCCCTATCAGAACAAAGAGAAGCTACTCCCCAAGTTTCTTATCCGACTGGTCGCTGGTCTGTCTGTGCCTCTCATGGCGTCCTCTCATTTCGAGAGAGACTGGTTGCCGGTTGAGGATATGTGTTCGGCTTTCCGCATCCTCCTTGAGAAAGGAGAGCCAGGAGATTACAACGTTGGTGCAGATAATCATCATTCTAACCTTGCCATCACCGAGAAGATGGTTAAATTAGTTGGCGCATCAATGGACCAGGTAGAAAGCGTGCCGGACAGAAAGGCTCACGACTGTAGATACGCGGTGAATTCGGACAAGATCAAAGCTCTTGGCTGGAAATCCCGTCATTCATTCGACGACTACCTGGAGGAAACAGCAGCTTGGTATAAGGAGAGATCATGAAAATAGGCATCATAGGACACGGATACGTTGGGGAGGCCATGGAACGCTTCTTCAATAAGAAGTATGAGACATGGGTCTTCGATGGCCCGAAAGGCTTGGGGATGGAAGCCGATGTAAATCGGTGCGATCTCGCTGTTGTCTGTGTCCCCACACCAATGGCAGAAGACAAGTCATGTGACACTTCGATCGTAGAGCAGGTGGTTGAGTGGTGTGACGCGCCCCTTATCCTTATTAAATCCACTGTCTCTCCAGGCACAACCGATCGTCTCAAGGAGAAGTACGGGAAGCGCATTGTCTTCTCTCCCGAGTATTGCGGTGAACCTGACTACGACCCTGGTCACAACTTCGCTACCAACGCAGCGAACGAACCATTCCATATCTTCGGTGGGTCTCCAGAAGATACCGCTGCTGTAGTCCAGGCTGTATCTCGAATTGCAGGACCAACCAAAACTTACATGCAGGTCAGTGCAGTCGAAGCAGAGACCATTAAGTATATGGAGAACTCATTCTTGGGTCTCAAGGTCATCTTCACGTACGAGATGCAACGCATCTGTGAGACACTCGGCGCTGACTTCTATAAGGTGAGAGAAGGCTGGCTCCTTGATCCACGTATCAACAAGTCACATACCATGTACTTTGAAGACAACAAGACTCCCTTCGGAGGGAAGTGTCTACCAAAGGATCTGAACGGGATCGTCCGGGAGTGTGAGAAGCGGGGCTATTCTCCCAACATCATCAAGGAGACGCTCAAGTCTAACGAGAGGCTAAGTAAATGCATCTAGATCATATCGGATGGATCACTTCTCGACCTGATAAGTTTGAAGACTTCTGGTGCGGCCTGCTTGGCTACAAGAGAGTCCATGTCGGGACCATTAAAGCAGAGATGGCATCGCAGTTGTTTGGGATTAGCCAACGAGCTGTCATTCAGAGATACACGCTTGATGACATGCCAACAATTGAGATTCATGTCTTTGAAGTAGACCCTGTTAATCCAGGCAAGCTTTTCCATCAAGAAGGCATTAACCATATCTGTCTACACACCGGGGAGAAGGGGAGCAAAGCAAACTTCTTGCACAACCTCCCTGGGGATATCACACGGCATGTCTATCAGAATCCAGGCGGCTGGGTGAATGTCTTTATCCGCGACTACGAAGGGAATTGGATTGAATTGAGAGAGGATGCGTAATGGTCCCACTATTTAAAGTCAACATGTCTCCTGATGCTGGACCTGCTGTCCAGAAGGTTCTTGAGTCGGGGATGATCGGAGAAGGTCCAGCGGTCAAGAAGTTCACCGGACAGCTGAGAACTCTCTGGGACAACCAGAATGTCATCTGTACTAATAGCTGTACATCTGCTCTTGTGATGGCTCTTCGTCTTGCTGGCGTGGGCCCCGGAGACAATGTAATCACCTCTCCCTTTACTTTCCCTGCAACCAACTGTGCTGTCAAACAGGTTGGAGCTGATATCGTATGGGGCTCTATAGACAACACGTTCTGTCTTTCTCTTAGGGGCCTTCCCCGCGCTAAGGCTATCATCATCACTCTCGTTGCTGGTAATATCCCTGAGGGTCTTGAGGAGTTCCTTGAGCAAGCCGCAGCCGCCCACTGCGCTGTTATCTTTGATGCTGCTCATGCCTTCCTGACAGAGTACAAGGGCAAGCATATTAGTCACTGGGCTGACTACACATGTTTCTCGTTCCAATCTATCAAACACCTAACAACTGGAGATGGAGGGGCTCTTGCCTGTAGGAACGAATGGGATCATGCTCGTGCCCGTAAGATGAAATGGTTTGGGATGTCTCGTGATGTCCCAGAAGGCTGGTCTCGGACTCGGCATCAGATGGAGTATTCAATTAGGGAGTGGGGATACAAAGCCCACATGAATGACATCTCTGCCACAATCGGACTGGCTAATATCAACTTGGCTATTGATGCCGTAAATAAGTCTCGTGAGAACACACATGCCCTCGCTGCTTTCTATCATCTCCCTACGGTGCCAGATGGATGTATCCCGTCGTGGTGGGTACTTCCGGTCAGGAACCTTTTCTTCCCGAAGAAAATCTTCGAGAATGCTGGGATCCAGGTCTCCAAGCTATGGAAGCTAAACGACGATCATGATGCATTCCCAAATCGCAAACTAGATAGAGGCTCATGGACGCCCTATATTATTCCTAACGGATCCTGGGTAACCTCTGATGATATCGAGACAATGCTCAAGGCAGGAGAAGAAGCTGATGGTGTTTAGTTCTTCGTACAACAGTGACCAGAGGGAATTCATTACTGGCCTCACGCGTGTACTCAATCCCAGCTACGTTCTGGAGTTTGGTACACAACAGGGAAGCAGCGCCATTGCTCTCGGGAAAGGGATGTCGGCAGGCTCTACCCTTGTTACATATGATCTCTTTGAACCCCAGTACGACAAGCCTCCTTACGGAGACACCCACTCTAACTGGGAATTAGCATTCAACAATATTGCTGCTGCCGATCTGCTCTGTGATGTGAAGGTCAAGAAGGGCAGTGCCGGAGATTGGTTCGATCAGGACAAACGAGGAATTGATCTCCTCCATATTGATATCTGTAACCACTACGACAACGTGTCACAAATCCTGACTCCTCTTCATGGATGGATCAACGGAGTAATTCTTCTTGAAGGCGGGATAGAAAACAGGTGGCAGAAGGAGCATGGGTTCAGCTCCTACCTTCCTCTTCTCCCTCCCTGGAAGTACATAACCATTCCTTTTAACGATCACAACGCCATCACAATCGTGGATACACAAGGCGACAAATGAATCATTTTATTTCTTATCCTAGATCAGGAAGAACTTGGCAAGAAAGAAGGATGCTCCTTCTCCTTTATAAGAAAGGCTTATTCCGAAGCGAACAAGACATCAATGAAAGGCTAGAGAATTCTCACCATGGATACGATGCTCATTCGGGTCCCCACCGACCTTCCTCGACAAGAGTATTTTCTCCTATGGATAAATACTATATTCTGCTAAGAGATGGGAAAGGCGTGATTAATTCTCATTTTTATTATATACATAATGTAGTGAAGGTAAGAATACCTACGATTGTTCAGGATTTTAACATCCCAACCGACATCGATGAATTCTCGCGGAGCAGTTTTGGCGTTCAGAGATATTGCAACTACCTGAATGATGTTGCTGTTGAGTTAGACCCCCTTGGGGTTCGTTATTTACATTACACCGATGCTTTTTCCCCCGACTTCATCGAAGTCTTAGCGGAAATGCTTGAGATTAACATCACAGCCAAAGAGAAAGAGTTTGTTTTCAAGAACAGCGATTTGGCACGAATGCGCTCAGGTAAACTAGATCCCCTCCCCTCTATTCTTCTGTCGGCCTTGACTAAAGCAAAAGGAACCGCCAGGGTTGGTAGACCAGGGAATTACAAAAAGACTCTTTCTCTTGACTCCCAGTTGTATATTGATAATTACCTAAAAAGGAATTGTCAACTAGTCGCGTATGCGGAGAAGTATTTAGGAGAAAATAATGATTAGTATTTGCTGCTGTGCCATGAACGCAAGATATGATATTGATACGTTCGTGAGATCCCTCAATCACCACAACAAGGAAGAGTTTGAGATTGTTGTGGCACATGACGATCGAGTCAATGACGGGTCTGCTGAACACTTCAGGGCTCTGCAAAATGAGTTCGAGAACCTTAAGGTTGTCACACGAACAGAGGCAGATGCCATCGAGTATTTGGATGCTTGTATTGCCCACTACGAAGACAACCCTGTATTCAGCGGACTAATGCTTGAGAGACTTAAGAGCAATGTTCTCAAATATAAATTAGGGACCCTCTTGCCTCAAGGAAGATTCCTTTGGCTGAGCTCAGGAGCTCTCTATAACATGGCTGTGGAGGCCTCGTCGGGAGACAATCTGATTGTGACACCTGGCGACTTCCTCTATATGTTCCCTCTCTCTCAAGTAGAGGACCACATCGAAGAGGCTTCGGTAGAGGGTCTTTACTATGGTAAACCAAACGCTATCTGGGCAAGACTCACCAACATGGATAGGGAATGGGTGACAGCCCATACTACTGAAATTCATCGCGACGGAGGAGGCTCCGCTGGCCGCTGGGACTCTCCGGAATGCTTGAGAGACTACCTGAGGTTCTCTCAGAATCTCGAAGACTACTGTATCCCTGACTTCAAGAAGAACCGGGTGATCTCACTAACAGAAGACGCGTCCTCTCTCCGACGATTCGCACAGGACTCCGCTGAGAAAGATTGCATCCGTCACACGCCAGCCTTTCATGGGTTTCACATAATGACCCGGAAGAGCTTTGAAGAGATTGGAGGTTTTTCAGAAGAGTGGTATGGGAGAGCATGGGCTGACGACAAGATGACCTCTCTTGGTCTCAAACACACAACAGACTATCAGTTCCGTTCGTCCTTTGATATGTCCGGGCACTTCTATGTTTGTTGGTGTGGCCAGCATGAAATGACAATGTCACAAGGCCCCGGTTACGATGAGGATTGGGAAAGAAAACTTCAGGAATTGGACCCGCTATGTGACTCTCACCCAATCCCCTCCCTAAACTGTCATGAGCAACTCCACTATAATCTAGAGCCCGAGACCTACATGACACTCCTAACCCACAAAGCTTTTGATAGATTTGATTCCCCCGTGAGGCTTACATGAAAGACCTTCTAGTCATCACCAATCATCATAGGCGCTCTTCCTTCTTCGAGGATTCGACACGAAGGCTGAAAGCTGCTGGGTGCTCTATCCTTATCCAGGAAACGGGAGGCGGAGAATGGGGTTCCTACCAGGGGTATTCTGATAGATTCGTTACGTATGGTCCACAGTCATATGATCAGAGTATGGTCGCTCTTGCAGTAGAGAATTCCTATATCTCTCAGTTCCCATACATACTCTTCCTGGATAATGATTGTTTTCTCTCTGGAACGGAGTACCTAGAAAAGTACCTAGCTGAGTTTGTTGCTGGTGATTACGACTTCGCTTCTCACGTTGTTGGCAAAGAGGATGCAGAGAGGTATAGGTCCGATAGCCTTATCACAACAGTAGAGAACCAACAGTTCCATGAGTGCAACGTTTATCCTCATTTCTCCTTGTCTCCCCACTGGGAGAACTCATACACTCTCATGAAATCATCTCTCTGGACCAGTCTAGAGCCAGCAATCCTCGGGCATACACGTCGATGGTTGAAAGCCATTCACGACAAGGGTTGCAAGATGGGAGCCCATAGAGCCAATCACCGCATGAGCTATACTCACTTCGGTCCAGAATGGTTCCATGTTGGCAACCTCATGCGCTACTACTACTTTGTGGAGGCTGGTGCCATGAAGAACTTCTCAACGGACTCTTCTCTGGACATGTCCCGGCTTGGTTTCTTTCTCTTTCAGGAAGAGATATATGGTCCTGGATCATTCCACGACGACCTAGCTTCTGTTCCAATAGAGACCCAGGTCCAGGCTCGTGAGGCTTGGGCTCAACTAACAGAAGGAACCTGTATGCAGGATTGGAGTTAGCATGGAAAAATACATGTTGTTTCTGTACCAAAGATCTGGGTCTATGTTTATAACATCCCTGCTTGAGTCAAGAACAGACCAGGCTATTGAAGATGCAGCTAAGCTGCGAGAGAAAGGTGTGTGCCAAGAGCCGATTGGGCAGCTACATTCAAACCCCTCCCTTCCGGTGGAGCATATTACTGGCCCAAATATCTTGGAAGCCATTCGTTCTCCAGAATCAAAACTTTGGTACACCTACATTTGGAACTGGTGGGGAGAAACGGCGAGGCACGAAGAGGTTCCTTCCCCACGTGAAGGCGAATGTTCATGGCGTTGGGGGCCCAAAGAGCTAGCCAAACTAGAAGGAGACTGGAGGTTCGCTGTCCAGATCCGAGACCCTCGTTCCCAAATAGAGTCGGTTAGGAGGACAGCAGGAGAACAAGTTAATCCTCAACAGGTAGAAGACCCAGAGAACTATTTTATCGCTCTCTGCAAAGGAGCAAGAAATAGATATCGTATCGTTCTTGACTGCATGGAGATGGATAACTATTATTGTTACAAGTTCGAAGACCTGATAGAAGAGCCACTAGAGACAGTGAACGGTCTGTTTAGGTTCTATGGGTTACAGATGGATACCGAAGCTGTTACGAGATCTATTGATCTGAACCGCAAGTCTAGCTTTAAGGACTCTCACAGTAGCTTTAACAAATCCAGTGGATGTCTAAACAGGTTTGAGACCTGGACCCGGCGAGAGAAAGACATCTTTAAGGAGATAGCAGGCAAGGAACTCATCGAACTTGGCTACGAAGGAAACGAGGAATGGTAATGAAGATACTAGCGGACTTCCACCACGGCGCACTCTACCACTCACTCCAGCTTCTGTTTGAAAACAGACTAGGCTATGAGGTATACCGTCCTATCGGTATGGAATGGTACAACGAAGACTTCTGGAATGTGTACCCACACAAGGATACCGCTAAGCAGTTCCTTGGATTACATCAGGCCGACAAACACCCGGTAGATGTACACGGAGACCCGCTCCCCCCTGATGCCTGCGTCAATCTGAACTACACGATAGAAGATGGCGTTTACTACGTGAAGGATATGGGACATGGTATCAACCACCGAGCTGTCACGCTTGAGAAGTTCTCATCCATGCAGTTCGATGTCTTGCTGTCTTCTATCCCCCAGCACATACCACGCTTCGATAGGTTGGCGGCAGAGAGAATGCCAGGGGCCAAGCAGATCTTTCAGGTGGGGAATGCTTGGGGCCATCAAGGAGGAGTGAAGAACATCCTTGCTTCAACTGCTCCATTCGCAGTCCCAGCTGACGTGAACGCATGCTTCTACCATCAGGAATTTGATACAGATCTATTCTCTCCCAGCCTGACGTTTGACACCCACTCTCTTCGTAGCTATGTTCACTACATGAAGAGGCCTGACCTGATGGATGCTGTTGCAACACATCTCCATGAATGGACAGTTGAGAAGTATGGGGCTGGGTTTGAGGCACTACATGGAGCTATCCCAGTAGCTAAGAAGATGAGAAGTGGAGCCTTCACTTGGCACTATAAGCCGGAGGGTGATGGGTACGGCCATGTTCTCCATTCAACCTACGCATGTGGTAGACCAGCCGTAGTAGACAAGAGACACTACGCAGGGAAGCTGGCTGACCAGCTATTGATTCCTGATGTCACTTGTATTGATATCAATGGCCTACAACCAGACCAGATCGCTGCTAAGCTGCTTCACTGGTCCGAGCCAGTCAACTACTCACAGATGAGCCAAGCGGCTTACAATCGATTTAACGAGGTCGTAAACTTCAAGACTGAAGGGGAAGCAGTAAAACAGTTCATGGAGAAGCTGATTTAATGGATATCAAAATTGGTACGATGGGTGGAGGCTATAAGGGCGAGCGACCACAGCTCGAGTGTAAACACTGCCAGGTAAAGTTTGGAGACTTTGAATCGTCTGATGCATGGGATAAGCTTGGGCTCCACCTTGTCGAACACAAGAACCGGGGAGACAACATTGTGGCCGATATAGATGGGATCTATCTTACGAAGCTTTATTACTGGAGTGCCCTTGCGAGTGAAGAGTATGCGAAGGTTCACCAAGAGAGAGAAGAACTCAAGAGGCAACTAAAGGAGCCAACATGAAACAACCAGTCTATTCATTCGGAAGTGCCGACCCCAGGTCATTTGCTGGGTCTGCAGAAGTAAACACCTATCCAGTCCAGTATCCATTCTTGAATGCGCTCAAGAGACGAGCCCTCTCTAAGGTCGAGT
>CEPX01126185.1_pt1 | contig 16185 bp, 17 predicted proteins | sample 361361 | NCBI WGS metagenome assembly CEPX01 (sample SAMEA2619974, study PRJEB7988) | marine metagenome | biome: marine biome (ENVO:00000447); feature: mesopelagic zone (ENVO:00000213) & marine oxygen minimum zone (ENVO:01000065); material: "saline water (ENVO:00002010), including plankton... | reverse complement strand
TAAAATTTCTTTTATATGATTATAAATAGTTGATTTTCCTTTTATAGCTCCTGAAATATCTTCATGTTTTACTGGTTGGATTCCAACATTATAAAGTTGTTCTAATTCTGAGTATTCTTTTGATTCTTTTAATTTTGAAAGAACTTTTATTTTTTCATCTGCATTTTTTAATGTATTTGATTTTAATTTTTCAATTATTACATTAGGTTTAACTGCAATATATTTAACTGGTTTTCCTAATTTCATTACTGCAAAACCACTTTTTTCTAATGATTCTAAAACATCATAAGTTCTTGATCTTGGAACGCCTGAAAGTTCTGCAATTTCACCTGCACTTGCAACTCCTTTTCCAAGTAAAGCTAACCATACTTTAGTTTCATAAATATTAAGACTAAAATATTCTTTAATTTGTTTAACAAGTTGTTGGTTGATTATCATTTTATTCTTGTCTCCTTGATATTGTAAATGTTCTATCATTTCTAGTAACATAAGCTAAATTTTTATTCCTACAAAAAGTGTGTAAGGTTGAACACATATTGTTAAAAGCCTTATCATAATCAGTTTTATCTCTTGGTGAACTTATTCTTGGAGCAACCTCACTAAATGAAGGTAATTGGATTGCTAAAGAATCTTGTTCATCATTAGTTATTTTTACTGATTGTAAAGGAAATCCTTTTCCTACTGCCATTCTACCTAAATCTGAACTAACTTCTGCATGTAAACTTGATTTTGGTAAAAGTCTTCTCATACCTGAATATAAAGTTGGGTTTTGTATTTCCATTTTATTTTTATTTTCCTTGTATTATTTATCTTTATTTTTACTTAAAAATCACCCATCACCTCTCTAAAAATTCCACTCAATTTGGCTTTATAAATCTTTTCATTCTGTTATCACTGAGTAATTAGTACAAAACACAAACCTTTAAATATAACAAATACTACTCAAAAGTGATAAATATAAGGAAATGTTATACAAGATAATTAAAATGGATGCTGAAAAAATAATTAAAATATGTATTATCTTTTTAATTGGATTCCTTAGTGCAAACCTTGTGAGTTTTTATGTTGTTTATGGATTAGAATCACCTTTTTCATTTAATAATTTTTCTTTTAATGATAATAATTCTGCTCCTTTTGATTTTGTAGAGGAAAATCAAATTAAGATATATAATGATAAGATTGTTATTGATATTAAAGATGCTAGTTTAAGTAGATATGCTCCTACTGGAAGTATGAAGCCTGTTTTAGATCAAGGAAGTAATGGGATAAGAATTGTTCCTAAATCTAAAGATGAGATACATATTGGAGATATAATTACATTTAAACAAGATAATTATTTAATTGTTCATAGAGTTATAGAAATTGGAAGTGATGTGGATGGACTTTATTTTATTACAAAAGGGGATAATAATAGTATCTCTGATGGAAAGGTGAGATTTGAAGATATTAAATATATCACAATTGGGGTTATTTGGTAAAATGATATCTATATGTCCTAAATGTGAATCAGAATATAAGGAAATAGATAATTTTTGTATAGAGTGTGGAAAAGATTTACGAATTATTAAGATTAAGAATTCTAAAAAAAAGCATAAAAAGAGAAATAGATTTTAATTTTATATTATTTATTTAATATCTTATTCTAATTTTAGAAAACTATCCAATTAATAATCATTCCCAAATACATTGCAATTGTTATAAAAGGCATTGCTGGATAGTATTTTTTCTTTTTAGCCATCATAAACAGGCTAAGAATTCCTATTGTTGCACTTGCACTGATTATTAATGCTGGTAAAATTCCTCCCAATGTCCCAGCAGTATTCATATAAACTTTATAAACAACTCCTGCAGTTATTATTGGAAAAATAATATCTCCACCACCAAGAATTGCAAGATTTACTTTTATATTTGCTTTTTTAAATGCTTTTTCTTTTACTTTTTCTGATTTTCCTTGATATTTTTGTTTTAATAGATTTAATTTTTTTCTTTGTTTTTTATCTGCATAGGGCACAAAAAATCCTGTAAAGAATTTTAAATGATTTATTTGGTATTTTGCCATTTTTTCCATAAACTCTGATTTCCAAACTGCCCACATATCATATAATGATATTGCAAGAAGAAGGATTATAATTCCTAACATTCCTAAGATTGGAACAAATACTGCTGCAATTCCAGGATAAATCATAAGTTCTGTAAGATTATGAACTAAAAGGTTTCTTTTAAATATTTTAAAATAAGCAAGAGGAAATGCTATAACTAATGCAGTAAAACCTGCAAATCCTAGGCTTGATATGTTTGGATTTAATTTAAATAAAATAACATTTAATGTTAAACTAATTGCAATCGTGGTTACAATAAAAAACCACAAACGAATAAATCTTTCTGCTTTTATTTTTGTTAATATAAAGAATAAAAATACTGCAAAAACAAAAGCTATTAAAATAGTGTAAAGAAATCCTAGCCCTTCTGAATCTTCTGGTTTTTCAGGGGGTTCCATTCCAAATGGAAGTTCATTTCCATTTTGATAAAACTTTATTACAGCCAATCCAATTAACTGGGTTATAATAAACATTGTAATAAGGATTAGTGTTATTTTTGTGTTGTGTTTCATGTTGCTGTTTTTTTATTTATATTTTATTTGATATCTTATGATTAGCTTTGTATATTTTTATTTATTAAGCTTTACTCTCATCTTTATTGCTCTTTTTTTAAAGTTATTAGTATTAAGAATTAAAGGTTTTTAAAATCACCTTAATCTTATAGTCTCAAGATTTCTTGGCACATTTGTTTCAATATGGTGTAGTTTGTAAATTGAAGAGGCCAGGTCAAGACATTTTCCTTGCTCTCCATGATTAATAATAATTTTATTTGCTCTTGGTTGAGTTCTGTTTGCAAATTCTAATAATTCATTTCTACCAGCATGAGCAGTAAAACCAGCAATTGTTATAACATCTAATTTAACATCAACTACTTCTTCTTTTCCTTCTATATTCATATGAATTGATTTAACTCCCTCCTGAATTTGTTTTCCTAAAGAACCCTGTCCTTGGTAACAAACAAAACAAAGTTTATTATTTTTAATTGGTGCAAAATGTCTTAAATATTCTACACTTGCTCCTCCAACCAACATACCTGAGGTTGCTAATACTATACAAGGGCCTCCTTCTATTACTGCTTTTCTTTCTGATGTAGAACCTACTCTTTTAAAAATATCTGAAACAAATGGGTTATTATCTTTAAATACCTCAGTTCTTACATTTGAATTTAAAAAATCAGGATAAGCAGTATGAATTCCATTAATATCCCAAATCATTCCATCAATATAAATAGGAATTTTAGGTAATAAATTATTTCTCATTGCTTCTTCTAAAACAAGCATTGTTTCTTGTGCTCTTCCTAATCCTAATTCTGGGATAAGTATTTTCCCTTTTTTCTCAATTGTTTCTTTAATTGTTTCAATAATTTGTTCTTCTGATTCTTTTCTAGGAGGTAATACACTATCTCTCCCACCATAAGTTGATTCTACAATTGTAGTTTCTAATCTTGGGAAATTTGATATTGCTCTATCTAATAATCTTGTTCTTGCATATTTCATATCTCCTGTATAGAGTAAATTATGAGCTCCATTACCAATATTTAAGTGTACCATTGAACTTCCTAATGTGTGCCCTGAATTATAAAGAGTAATTCTTATATCTGGAGCAATATCTGAAACCTCATTATAATTAAGACAGATTGTGTGTTTAACCATTTCTTTAACATCTATTGAAGAAAATAATGGTGCTGAGGCTTGTTTGTAAGCTACTCCTACAAAATCAAGTGCAAGTAAGGCTGCAGTGTCTCTTGTTGGAGCAGTCATATATACTGGGCCACGATAACCCATCTTAAAAAGATAAGGAATTAATCCACTATGGTCTAAGTGGGCATGTGATAATATTATTGCATCTAATTCTTGTATTTTAAATTCACTTACATCAAGATATGGAAATTTATCTTTTCCTCTTCCTGCAACATTAACTCCACAATCTAAAAGAATCTTTGATTGGGGTGTTTGTAAGAGAATACAGCTTCTTCCTACCTGTCTTCCTCCACCTAAGAAGGTAACTCTAATCCATTCTTCTACTTTTTCAGGATTCCATTCTTTGTAAATTTTTTTCCCAACTGAATTAAGAAATCTTTTTCTAGTATTGTTATTTGCATATAAAACTGCTCTAATGTTCTCTGTGATTTTACTCTTAATTGCAGGACTTCTTTGTACTTGGGGAACCCATAAAGATTTATTTTTTATTTCTTTTAAAATTAATCCTGCTTTTCCTATTACTAGTCCGGGCCTTTTAGCTTCAATTACTATAATACTTCTTTGGGCATCAAATAAAAACTCTGTTAATCCTGCATCTTCTGGAATTATTTCTTTAATTATTTTCTTAGTTTCTTCTTGATCTTTTAATAAAGAAGAATCTGCCCTTAATTCAATTCTTTTTTTGAATTTATTTACTAATTCTTTTATTTTTCCTTGATTATCTCTAAAAAAATCAAGGTCATCTGTATAAAGAACTATGTTTGCTCCCTCAAAGTTTGCACTAGTAATAATTTTTGGTAATTCTTTTTGAATATCTTTTAGAATATCTGTTGACATTTTCCCTTTCAAATTTTACCTCTTTGTTTTTTGTTTACTTTATTTTTTCTATATCTTTCTTGTAATTTTTAGTTTTAAAGATGATTTGTTTAGCTTAATCTTCTGATTGTATCTCTCTTTATTTAATCAATTATTAATATATTTCTAATGAATATCTCTATACTCTGCTTTTGCTTCTTGAGATAGTGCTTTTTTTATTCCTTGGTTTGTAATTGCAAAAACATCAATTCCACTTCCAGAAGCAGTATCTCTTGCTGAAGAGGATTTTATTGCTTCTGTTGCTAATTTTATTCCTTCTTCTACATTAATATCTTTTTTATATTGTCTTTCTAATAAACCTAAAATATAAGGCATACCAGATGAGAAGTTAGCATCATAATCTTCTACTTTTTCTGCACTTCCTGCTGGCTCAACAGTATATAATTCTACTGTTCCGTCTTCGTTTACTCCTCCAACCATCATTCCAGCAATAAAAGCTATCATTGAGGGTTGTCTTATATTTTTATAAGAAATCATAGCAAATAAATTTGCAGCTTCTCTTATTGTAGGTCTTTTTTTTGATTTTAATTCTTTTAGTTTTAATTCTGCCTGGATTAATTTTTTTATCATATCTATATCTGATGATACTCCTGTTCCAGAAACAACTAAATAATCATTTATTTGAACAACTTTTTGTTTGTTTTTATTCATAACTATCTGTCCACCAGCAGTTGTTTTTCTATCTCCTGCCATTACAATTCCATCTTTGCAGACAATTCCAACTAAACTTGTTCCTGATTTAAGAATTTGTTTGTTTAATTCAGCATCCATTTTATTATTTTAATTATTGTTCTAGTTTTATAATCTGTTTAATTTCTCTTATAATCCCTTCAGAATGTATAATTATTTGTGGAATAACGGGTTTATAAAGTTTTTGATGATTTTCATTTCTCAATTTTTGTAACCCCACCTTCCTTTGAAAAGCGGATTATATTATCTACAAAAGATTCTATTTTCTGTTCATGACTTACAAGAACAAGTTGTTCTGCATTAAGTTGATTGAGAACATCTCTCATTTTATCTAATTGTGGTGCTGAAAACCCATCTGTTGGTTCATCAAGAATTACTAGATTGCTAGTCTTAATATTGCTGAGTAGAGAGTTTATAACTTGGTTTAATGATAAACGGTATGCAAGAGCAATTGCTGTTCTTTCTCCTCCAGATAGGAATGAATAATCTAATTCGTAATCTTGTTGTTCAATAACTGGAGAAAAAGAATCATCAAGTTTTGCAGATAAAGAATCTGAAACAAGTATTGAAAACCATTTTGAAAATAATTTTGAAAATTCCTCTTTTAGTGTAACCATTACTTGTTTTTCTGTGAAAAGGACTAGATTTAGAAATTTTTCTGAAATCCAAAATTCTAATTCTCTTATTTTTTCTGTTTTATTTTTTAATCCTTGCTTTTTATTTATTTTTTCTTGTTTTTCTTTTATTTGTTGTTCTGAAAATTGAATCTCTTTATTTATTTCTGCTTGTTTAATTGCTAATTGATTTTCATTTTCTTTTGCTTGTTGCAATTCTTTATTCCTCTCTTCATAGATAGAATCATATTTTGAAAATTCTAAAATTGACTTTTCAATTCTTGAAGTTTGTTGTTTTAACATTTCTAAATCTTTTTGTATTGTTTGTTTCTGCTTCTCAATTTCTAAAATTCTTTGTGCTTTTTCATTTAAATTTTCTAATTTTATTTTTAATAATTCTAATTCAGACTTTCTTTTTACAAAATCTTGTTTTGTCCTCTTAACAACCTCTATTTCTTCTATGAATTTATTTTTCTTCAGATTAAATTCATTTAAATTTTTTTGAATTTCTTGAGTTTCCTCGTCGGTTTTTGCAAAGATGTTGGTTTTGTATTGTTCACTAACCTCTTGAAGACAGGTTGGACATTTTTTTAATGCAGAAATTTTATTTTTCAAGTTTTCTACTTCTTTTTTCCTTAATTCTTGTGAATTTATTTTTCCAATAAGCTGGATATATTCTTTTTGCAATTCATCTTCCTTGTTTTGTTGATACTCTATTCTTTGATCTAATGCACTAAATTCTTCTTGATTAAATGAAATTTTTCTTGCTTCTTGTATTTGAAGGTTTAATGTTTTGATATTATTATTAAAATTATTTATTTGTTGTTGTTTTTCAGAGATAAGCATGATTGTTTTTTCTTTTTCTGTTTCAAATATTTTTTTCTGGTTTATTTTTTCCTGAACTTCATTAAGTGTGCTTTCCTTTTCATTTTTAAATTCTCCTGCATTTTTATATTCTTGAATTATTTGTTCTTTGCTTTGTTTTTGAGTAATAAGATCTTGTTTTTTTTGTTTTAATTCCTCTTTATCTGTTTCTAAATCAAAAAACATTCCCTCATTTAATCTTATTTTTTCTCTAATCTTTGAAGTTAAAAAAGCTGCATTTTCTTCAATTCTTTTATATTTATCAATTCCAAAAACATGCCTTAATGTATTAAGTCTAGTATCTCCAGACTCTAAAATTATTTGTTTCATTTCTTCTTGAGGAGTATAAACTGTAAATTTATAGAGAAGGTTTGTTTTTTTAGCAAATTCGGTTGGATAATTTAGTAATTTTAAGACCTTACTTTTAATTTCAGTAACACTTCCTTCAAATCTTTCATTATCTATAGTTATAGAAGCACAATCTTGAGAAACTGCTTTTTTACCTCTTTTTAAGCTTCTCTCTATTATTACATTCTTGTCTTCTATTTCAAATTCAAATATTACTTTTCCGTTATTTGCGCTAGTCTTTAAAAGAGATGCAGCTTTTTGAGAGGGTTGTAGTCCAAATAAGGCAAACTCAATAGCAAGTAAAACAGTTGTTTTTCCTGAACCAATATCTCCTGAAAGAAGAGTTGAACCTTTTGGAAAGTCTATTTCCTGTTTTTCATAACTTCTTAGGTTTTCTATTGTTAGTTTTTTAAGAATCATTTTTGATTATTTGTTATATTATTTTGATATCTTATTGTATTTTTAGTTTTGAATATGTCTTGATTAGCTTAATCTCCTGTTCTTCATATCTATTTATTTTGTAAGTTATTGATATTTAGTTATTAACAGCAAATAAAATTTTTACAAATCTGTTTTTAGAATTTTATTTGCTCCAGTGATTATTCTTTGCTCAAAAATATTATTTTTTTCTCCTTCTTGTTTTTCAATACTTAATATTTCCATTAAGGGGAAGATTAATTCATTTAAATTAGAGGGATTTTCTTTTTCATATTCTTTAACTAAGACCTCTTCTACTTTTTCCATTTCATTTGACTCTAGTTTGATTTGAAGTGTTTCTGTTTTTTCTAATTCAAGTTTTGAAACATTTTTTAAAAAACAATAAATTCCTTCATTTTCTAAATATTCTTGAATTTCTTGAAACTTAATATCTGAATTCTTTCCTTGTTTTAAAGTTCCATGAACTTTCAATAAAACAATTTTATCTTTTAAATCTCTTTTTTCTAGTTCAGATATTATTTTTTGTGTTCCAGTTAATGCATTATCTAATTCTATCTTTACTAATTCTACTTCTTTCAAATTAATCTCTTTTTTTGTTATTTTTGTGTAACCTTCAACATCAATTATGTAAAAACTTCCATTTTTTAGTTCTTCTAATTCTTTAAAATTATTCGGAAATGTTGGACCTCCATAAATTGCTGGCTTCCCATTTATTTCTTTTTCAAAGTTAACATGAATATGTCCTAATGCATAATAATCTGCTTTTGGCATATCAGATAAATCTACTGATTCAATTGGAAGATTATTTACAACCTCTTTTATAGTAGTATGAAGCATTAAAATTCTAAAATTATTTTGATATGGTTCTTTTATTTTTATTTTTTTTAAATCTTCTACTTCTAAGCCAGATTTTTTTCCTGGATAACCATAAATATGGTAGGACTTATGCATTATTGGGTATAATTTTATCTCTTTATTCTCTTCTTCTTGTTCTTCATACTTACAAATTTCGCAAAAACCTGCTTTTTCTAAAACATCTAAAAAAGTTTTTCCTGAAACAGAATAATCATGACTTCCTGCTATAACATATGATTTTATTCCTACTTCTTTTAGTTTTCTAAATTCTGAGAAGGTTTCTTTTAATATTTCTATTGGTGGAAATGCAGAATCAAATAAATCTCCTGTAAAAAGAATAAATTCTACATTTTCTTCTATGCATGTTTTTATTGCTTGTTTAAAAGATTTAATATTTAATTCTTGTAATTCTGGCTGTCTCCAGCCTCCTAAATGACAGTCTGCTAAGTGTGCGAATTTCATAATAACAAAGAAATTCACAGAGATTATAAGCATAATTATAGTGAAAAATATGTTTAAAAAAAGGGTTTAAAAGGCTTTCGTTAGGTTTATAAAAACCTTTTTAGAACAAGATTTTCTATTTATTTAAAAACCTTTCTTAAGCTTTAAAAGGAGATTTTAAGTCTTAAATATATAAAGAGTTAAAAATATGAAAAAAACAATTATTAGAGCTGTTGAAACTGTTGAAATCAATGGTAAAAAGTATAGGGCAAGAATTGATACTGGAGCTAAACGAAGTTCTATTAATAAAAGCCTTGTAAAAAAATTAAATCTTGGCCCTATTTCAGGAAAAATCCAGGTAAAATCCTCTAATGGAATTGCTATGAGACCTTTAATAAAAATAGAATTTCGTTTAAAAGATAAGAAAATCTCTTCTGAATTTACAGTTACTGATAGAAGTCATATGCAATATTCTATTTTAATTGGAAGAAACTCATTAAGAAAAGGATTTTTAATTGATCCATCAAAAAAGAAATTTAAAACACAAAAATAAAAAATGAAAATTGGAATAATTAGTTTAGGTGGAAAAAGTAGCCTTGAGCTGGCTAAAGCATGTAAGAAATATTTTGGTAGTGTTGGTATTTTAAATTTAAAAGATTTTAAGGTAAAATTAACAGAAGGTAAAATTAATGTTCATTATGAGGGAGGAGATTTAGAGGAATATGATTGTTTATATGTAAGAGGGAGTTTTAAATATGGATTATTACAAAGAGCAATTACAAGGGCGCTAAATAAAAATATATATATGCCTATTAAACCTCAAGCATTTACTATTGGACATGATAAATTCTTAACATTATTAGAACTTCAAAAAAATAAGCTTTCTGTACCTAAGACTTATTATGCAGGGACTACTAAAACTGCAAAGGAAATTCTTAAGGAAGTGAATTATCCAATTATTATGAAACTCCAGGAAGGAACTCATGGTAAGGGAGTTATGATTGCAGAAACTTTAAAGTCTGCTAAGACTGTTTTGGATCTTTTAGAGGGTTTTAAAAAACCTTATATTATTCAGGAATTTGTTCCAACAGAAGGGACTTCTGATATTAGAGCAATTGTTTGTGGTAATAAAGTTTTAGCTTCATATAAAAGAGTTGCTGCAGAAGATGAAATAAGAACAAACATACACTCTGGAGGAAAAAGAGAAAAACATGAATTATCAAAAGAAGAAGAAAAATTAGCGATTGCTTCTGCAAAAATAGTTGGTTGTGAAATATGTGGTGTAGATATTTTAAATGCTAAAGAACCTTCAGTTATAGAGATTAATTTAAGTCCTAGTTTATATTCTGTTGAGGAGATTAGTGGAGTGAATGTTATGAAAAAAATAGCACAGTGTTTATATAATCAAACTATTAAATTTAAAGAGAAAAAAGAGAAAAAGATGATGGAGAAGATTGAGAAAAAGAATGAGAAAAATGAAAAGAATGATAATCATTTAGATGATAATTCAAAAACAAAAAGTTCTTCAAAGAAAAGATTTTCTTTATTAAGTAATCTAATATCAAAATCTAATCCTTTAACATGGCCGAAAATTATTTTTGGTTGAGATAGCGACGAGAAAAGTAGTAAAATTCTTCCATTTTCATTTAAATAATTTTTAGCCTGAGTTAAAAATTTTATTATTATTTCATAACCTTTTTTACCTGCTGTAGTATTTGTTCTTGAATCCTTAGGTTCTCTTTTATCTAAAGGTAGATATGGTGGATTGAAAATAATAAGGTCAAATTTATTTTTTTTTATTTTTTTTATATTTGAAAATAAATTGCTCTTAATAGATTTAAGCCTTTGTTTTTTTAAATGTTTAACAGCTTCTGGATTTATATCTGTAGTAATGATATTTGTAAAACCTAAATCTTTACATGTTTGTGCTTGAATTCCAGAACCAGAACCCATATCAAGAATCTTAATATCCTTGTCCTTACTTTTAAGATATTTTTTAATAGTGTTTGAAAGAAGATATGAATCTTCTGCTGGTTGATATATCATTTTATACTCCAAACCATCCAAGAATTGTTTGTCTATAAATAATTGATAATGCTAATGTTCCAATTAATATTAATAATATAATTAATAATATAATTTCTTTTTTTCTGCTCTTTTTTTGAGGTTTTATTTTTTGCAAATCTTTTGATAATTCTCCTTGTATTGGGATTGGTGGAGTTTGTGGAATTGTTTGTATTTGTGGAGTTATTTGAGTTTGTTGTGGAACCTGTGCTCTTTGAACTTGTTGAGAGATTTGTTGTGTTGGGATTTGTTGAGGAATTTGTTGTTGTATTGGTTGTTGTTGAACTTGCGTAGGTTGTTGTATTGGTTGTTGTTGTATTTCTTCAGTTTTAGAAATATTACTTTTTTTTTGATTAAGAGAAGTAGAAGATAATTTCATAGATTCAGAAGGTTTTTGTATTTGGTTTTTGTTTTGTTTTTTCCAGAACATTAATTTTGATACAAGGGATTTTTTTTGCTCAGGCATTGTTAATTCTTCATCTGGTTTTTGTTCTTGTATATTTAATGAACCAGAACTAATGAATTTTGAAGCTTCTTGAACTTCTTGTAGATTATATCCTGAATTAATCATTATTTGCATCGAGGATTCTAATGAATCTCCGTGTTCTATTGAATTTCTTAAAACAGTGAGTATTTCTTCATTAGGCATTTTCTTGATTTATTATATTTTATTTATTAATATCTTATTGTATTTTTAGTTATGTTATTTATAGCTCCTTATTTTTATAAGTTAGTGATATTTATTATAATATAGTTTTTCTAATATTTCCTACTAAAACTTAATTTTTGTCCATCATTTATTAAATGAACATTTTTCTTATTTTTATATCCAAGCTCTTCTGCAAGTTCTACTAACGGGGCAGTTAATCTATGTTCTCCATGAGCAGGAATTATATGTTCTGGATTAATCATATTAATAAAATCTCTTAGGTCTTCTCTTCCTGCGTGCCCACTTACATGAAGATTACTAAACATTCTTACCCCTCTTTTCTTTAATCTATTATCTAATTCTTCTCTGTTTTCTATTGTTTGTTTAGATGGAATAACTGAGGATGAAAATAATAAGTGATCATTACGCTGAAATCTAAAATGTAATTTATTCCTTGCTATTCTATCTAAAATACTTCCAGGTTCTCCTTGATGCCCTGTACAAACAACCATATATTTTCCCCTGTCTCTTTCTACTCTTTTTAATTGTCTTTCTAACTGATTTCTAAATGTTGCAATTTCTATATCATTCCTAAATGGGCATAAATCTACTCTTGTTGCAGCAGAAACATATTTATTTAAACTTCTTCCTAAGAAAATTATTTTTCTATCTAATCTTTTACCAAACTCAACAATTGATTTTAATCTTGCTATATGGGAAGAAAATGTTGTTACAAAGAGTCCTGAATTTTCATTTGTTGTTGTAAATAAAACATCTTCTAAAAGTGTACGAGCTACTTTTTCGCTTGCTGTTTTTCTATTGTCTCCTGAATAAAGTGCATCTACAATCATTACTTTTACCCCTTCTTTTGCAACTTCTTTTAATTTTTCATAATTAGGCTTTTTTCCTAAAATCGGGCTATTATCAAATTTAAAATCATTTGAATAAAGAACAACTCCTTCTGGAGTGTGTATTGCTAACATAGAACACTGGATTGTTGAGTGAGTTATGTTAATAAAATCTACTTTGTATTTTTTATTCTTTCCTTGTACAAAACAAAAAGAATTTGGTTGTACTGTTTTTAATTTGTTTTTTAAAAATATTTTTTCATCTTTTAAAATGGTTTTAAGAACTTCTATAGTGAATGGTGTTCCAATTATATCTGCATTATATCTATAAGCTAACCAGGGAATTCCTCCAATATGGTCTAAATGGGCATGACTCGGGATGATTGCTCTTACTTTTTTTCTTATTCCTCTTTCATCAAGCAAATTATCTGCAGGAATAGCTCCAATTGATTTTAATTTTTTTTCAGTATAAATTTTTTCTGCTTCTTCTAACTCTACAACAGGTGGAAGGTATAATCCACAATCAATAATAATTGCATCTTCTCCTAAATCAATAACAGTCATATTTTTCCCTACTTCATTAAATCCACCAATTCCATATATATTCATTTTTTTGTTATTTTTTTTGATATTTTATTGTTTATTTAAGTTTTGAAGATGATTTGTTTAGTTTATTCTTCTCCTCTTTATAACTATTATTCTATAAGTTATTAATATCTATCCTTTTTTTATAATAATAATTAAACAGTATGATTTAAATATGTTGCTAATAATAATCTTTTTATAATCAAATATCTTATAATTAAAATGGAAAAATTAAATATCCTTTTAGTCTTGATAATAGGTGTATTAGTTATTCAATTTGGATTTGTTGCTTATCAGTATGGAGTAATCCAGGATTTGGATAGTGAACTTGGTTCTTTAGATAATGCTGTTGGAAATTTGGCTGAAGAGTTGGGAATAACAAAATCAGAATTACAAGATAAAATAGATGAAACTAGTGCTGAAAGTCAAGATAAAATAAGTAAATTAACAGCAGATGTTATTAAAACTCAGGAAGATTTAGAAACACAATCAGATAAATTAAGTGAACTTAAGGCTTCGGCAAGTTCTGATTTTTCAGGGGTTATTGAGGACACTATTGATTCTGTTGTTAGTATTAATACAGATGTTTCACAAGGTTCTGGATTTATTATTACTAATAATGGTTATGTTGTAACTAATTATCATGTTATAGCTGGTTCAAGTTCTATTAGTGTTGTTCCATATCAAGAGTCTAGTAAGGGTGCTCAATTAATTGGTTATGTTCCTGACATGGATGTTGCTTTATTAAAAATTGATGGGAATTATAATCCTATAGATTTCGGAGATTCAGATAATATAGACATTGGAGAAAAAGTAATTGCTATGGGAAATCCTTTTGGGTTATCTTTTTCAGTTACAGAAGGGATAGTTAGTGCATTAAATAGGGAAGGAAGTAATGGTTATCCTGTTTATACACAAACAGATGTTCCTTTAAATCCTGGAAATTCAGGAGGGCCTTTGATAAATAAACAAGGTAAGGTAATTGGAATTAATAATTTTAAGATTGGTGGTGCAGAAAGTTTAGGTTTTGCATTAGAATCAAATCAGGCAGAATTTACAGTTAATAGAATTGCTGAAGAAAAATATGGGCATGAAATTATTTGATTACTAAATATCAATAACTTATTAAAATCGTAAGGGGAAGAATCCCCTTAACAAGTCAACCCCTCTTTAAACTATTCATAACAAAGATTAATAAATTGATAATTATTAATAATATAATGAAAGCATTAAAACCATCACACAGAGAAAAGAAAAGATATTTGTTAATTAAAGGTAAGGATGTAAGCAAAAAGACAATTGAAAATGTAATTCTTGAATTTATTGGAGTTTTAGGGTATGCAGAATCTTCTCCTCAGATAATAAAATCAAGCAAAGCAAGTGTTATTCTTGCAATTAATAGAAAAAGTCTTGAGAAAGTAAGAGCAAGTTTTGTTATGAGTAAGAAAGATTTACAAATTACAAAGGTTAGTGGGGCTGTTGGGAAGTTAAAATAATATTAAAAACAATCACCACAATCCTTATAAATCTAATATATTTCATATTTTTGAAAGGGATTTCTGAGAATAGTTAAGTATTTAAACCAAGAAAAAACAAATTACATATAAGAAAATGGAAATACCAGACATGCAGCACCAAGTAATGGGTTATGATAGGAGTGCAACTATGTTTTCACCTGATGGACATATCTTGCAGGTTGAGTATGCTGAAAAGACTGTTAGATTAGGTGCAGCAAGTATTGGAATAAGAACTAATGAAGGAGTTATTATTATTGCTGATAAAGGACAGAAAGATAATTTAATTGTTCCTGACTCTGCTGAAAAAATTTATGAAATTGATGAACATATTATGGCAAGTGCAGCAGGAATTATTTCTGATGCAAGAATTTTAATTAACCAAACAAGACTTATTGCACAACAACACAGAGTTACTTATGATTCTCCAATTGATGTTGAATCTATTATTAGAGAAATTTCAGATGTAAAACAACAATATACTCAACATCCTGGTGTAAGACCTTTTGGTGTTGCTTTAATGATTGCTGGTAAAAATGGAGATGAGAGCAAGCTTTACACAAGTGATATAACTGGAAATTATTTTGAATATAATGCTGTTGCAATTGGTGAAAATGATGAAAAGATTAAAGAAGAATTAAGAAAAAATTATAAAAAAGAAATGACAATAAAAGAAGCAATTAAACTTGGATTAGATATTTTTAAAAAAGTTTTAGATAATAATTTTGATATTCAAAGATTTAATATAGGTTATATTGATAATAAGGAAGGAAAGTTAAGAAAACTTAATAAAGAAGAGATTGCTGAATATAATTAAGATGACAGACACAACAGCTAGGTTAGATGTTGGAAAATCTCATTTTGAGACAATGGTTGATTTAGATTCAGCTATAAAGTTGAAAAAGGGTGAGGATGTTGATATTTCTGAGGTAATTAGAGATAATGAAATATGGACTGATTTGAAAAAAGGTTTAAGGCCTGCTAAGGATGAGATTGAAAATGCTTTTAAAACAACAGAATTAGCTGTGATTGTTGAGAAGATTGTTAAAAAAGGGGAAATAGAAGTTAGTCAAGAGTTTAGAGATGAAGCAATTGAACAAAAGAGAAAGCAAATTATTGATTTTTTAGTTAGAAATGCTGTTGATGCAAGAACAGGCAGGCCATTTACACCTGATATTTTAGAATCAGCATTAAAACAAGGTGGAGCTAGGATTGATAAACAACCTATTGAAAAACAGATTAAAGGAATTATTGAAAGTTTAACAAAAATTATTCCAATTAAGATTGAAACTAAAAAGGTAAAGGTCATCATCCCTGCAATGCATACTGGAAAAGCTTATGGAATTATACAAGAATATAAAGAATCTGAAAATTGGCTAGGAAATGGAGATTTAGAAGTAATTCTTAATATTCCAATAGGAATCCAGACAGATTTTTATGATAAATTGAATTCTGTTACACATGGAAGTGCTATTACAAGTGAGATGGGAGAGGAATAATCCATTGTTAAGTTAAAGGGACTTATTTCTCACAATTTTTGAAAACATATATACTGGAGTATAGAAATGTTTAAATAGTATTGATACTTACTAATAAGTAT
>CEPX01124543.1_pt1 | contig 16185 bp, 13 predicted proteins | sample 361361 | NCBI WGS metagenome assembly CEPX01 (sample SAMEA2619974, study PRJEB7988) | marine metagenome | biome: marine biome (ENVO:00000447); feature: mesopelagic zone (ENVO:00000213) & marine oxygen minimum zone (ENVO:01000065); material: "saline water (ENVO:00002010), including plankton... | reverse complement strand
TGACTATTTCTAACATTGATTTAACGGTTACGTTTCACTTCACCCTCCTTATTGCCTCAACCTCTTTATGTTCTAATTTAATCTCCAAATACTCATAATCACCATTCTTATTTAAATCTTTAACATTAATTATAGTTCTTAAGCCATCTTGAACCCAAAAATCATTTTCTGTAATTTTTCCTTTAAAGACAACTGTATGATTCTTTTTTCCTTTAACTCTTTTAATTAGAATTATCATTTAAACATTTACCAACCCAATTTCTTGCGCTCTTTTAAATACAGCATTAGTAATTTTAATATCCAAAAGAACATATTTTTGAATTTCATCTATTTTGCCTTGCTCCCATAATAAAGGCATGTCAGAGCCATCATAGCCATTATATTTTTGTTCCAAATCAATTAACTCTGCATAATCGCTTAATTTTCCATTTTGATATCTGTTTCCATAGGAAAGCAAGTATCTTAAGTCAATTGTTCTTCCACGAACATCTTCTATCTTGACATTATGCTTAAAACTCCTAATTAAAATAAATGGTATGTCAAAGGTGTTTGAGTTAAAACCAATTAATCTGAATGAGTTATTACTCTTTTTAACACCCTTGACACAATTCCAGAACTCTTCTAAGATCTTTTTTTCATTATTATGAATAATAGCTGTTTCGCTAACACCAATCTTTACACCAATAGCAATTATCCTATCCTTTAAAGGATCTAATCCAGTTGTTTCAATATCAAATACTATATTCATTGTATAACCTCCTTATTAATCTTAATAGAATCATTTCTCAGAAAAATATTAAACTTAACAGGAATGTAACCTAATTCCTTGCCCTCTTTTAATTTTTCAGCCTGCCAAGATGATAAATCATTAAAATCCACAGAAGTGGTTTTTACTTCTACCAAGTATTTTTTATCTTTTTTCAAACATAAATAATCTATTGAAAAGTTATTCAGGCTTTTAAGATATTTAATTTCCTTTTCTGATAAAATTTCCCTATTTTTATTCAAATACTCATAAACCCTTATTATCTTAAATCCATCCTTATTTAAGTAAGCCTTGGCTATTTGCTCTCCGAATTTGCCTATATAAGCAGGAGTTTTAAGGATATCATTAAATTTACTTAAAGTGTATGTTGTTGGAACAATTAAAAAATCCTTATTTCTGTATTTTTTAGTATATTCTTTATCTTTAACTATATCTTTAACCTCATAACTATCCTCTTTAAATATAACATAAGCCCTTATTTCTTGTTTTATTTTACGATAATGCCAATATAGATAATCAAATTCAGGCTCTTCTTCATTATGGTAAAGCTTTTTTTCATCATTAGTTTCTGAATAGACAAAATAATGCTCTTCACCACCCCTAATCCTGCCTTTAATTTGATCTTTAGTAAATTTAGAGGAATAAGGAGAAACATGTATTAAAGCATCAAATTCTTTCAAATTAAGGCTTTCTATGCCCACTGGAGTCATTACAATAACTTGAAACTTATGGTTAAGATACTCTTCAAGAACTAACTGTGGAGATTCTAATCCACCCATTAAGGCTCCTGCCTTAATACCTTTCCTATTTAACTCATCATTGATTTCTTCAGCTTTCATCCTTCTTTTGGTTGTTATTAGAACTAATTTGCCTTTTTTAGTCAATTCAACAGTTTTTTGAATTATTTCTTGGGTTTTTACAGGCCTGCATTTTTCTGCTAAACTATATAATTTAGATAAGTAATCTTCATACTTTGGTTGTTGGGCTTTTGATATAAAATACATTAATCTTAATTTTAGATCATACAACATATCTTCTTGCAAACATACCTTTAAAACCATTAACTCAGCTATTCTTGCCCAACAACTCAAAATTAACCTTTTATCTCCTTCTGATAATCTTTTTTTCTTAGCTATTTCATCTATATTTTTTTGTATTAAAAAAAACTTAGTAGATTCATCTAAACCAATTCCAGTTAGGTCTTCTATGGGTTTTGCTAATTTTCTTATTCTTTTACCTATTTCTTGATCTAGTGTTATTAGGGCATCTTGTTTTATTTTATGTATAATTGTATTTACAGGCTGTGTTACTGCTCTTTTATCTGTTATTTCGTTTGCTCTTAATTTATCTTTTAAGGCTCTTAATCTAGAACAATCTGTGGTAATAGTATTAGCAACAACTGGACTATTACATCCATTTAGGAAAGAATATTGATAATTAATGCGCCAGCCATACATATCTCTAGCTACGCCATGATGTCCTTCATCTAATACTAATAAATCAAAATAATTTATATCTAACCAACCTCTAGCAATATCATTGCTAAGGCTTATTGGAGTCATAAGTACTGATAAATTTTCTTGTTGTATCATTCCCCACCATCTTCTTCTTAACCAAGGAGGTAATTTTCCATCCATTTGTACAAAATTCCCTTTTTCAACACCCCATTTTTTAATTTCATTTATCCAAACATTACTTAAAACAAATCTAGAAGGAGCAACTACAATTATTTTCTTGCCTTTTTTTAGGCATTTCTTAATATGCTCAATACTTATTCTTGTTTTACCTGTTCCAGTAGGCAATTTAAGAATAGAATTAACATGATTTTGATAGTTATCATTAATCTTGTCTATACAATCTTTTTGGTGGGGATACATTTCATTGGTATCCCCAGCCATTATTACATCACCTCCGTTCATTTTTTATCACCTTCGTAAAGTACGAGAGCATAAAATAGAATTAATCTAGAATCATCTCCAATAGAGACATTAAATTTGATGTCAATTACTTTCTTGTCTTTGATGAATTCATTAAGCCTATCATTGACATTATCTGCACTATTGCTGCTAATTATTTCTGCTTTCATTGTAATCACCCTATATAACTCTCCAGAGATTGGTTAGAAGGTTGAGCAGGTGTTTTTGCACTCGTCCTTCCTTCGTAGACTGCATCCATACTAATGATTTGTATGGAGCCATTCTTTCGAATGCCTATGGTAAATATTGCGGTGTCTTCTAAAGAAGACCATATCTTCTGAAGATTCTCAGCAAGCTTCTTAACATCAGGTTTTAAGGGTCCTGAACCTTTAATTGGATGAATCATTTTGATTCACACCTCCTGCGTAGGTCGCAACCCGTTTTTTTCATTTCCATATATCATATTAGATGCTAAATCGTCTTTAACATTTTCATTGACAGTCAAGATAGAATCTTTACTTTCGTTAGAACTTGACTTCCACCTTGGCTCCATAATCTTCCTATAGCAACCCTGGCAATACATCTTGCCATCTGCCTTAAAAGATTGCAATGGAATTAACGCATTATTGCAATTTGGCCCTGGGCATACACCAAACTCTTTTCTTAGCTGTCTCTGCACCTTTGCGAAATCTTTAGGAATCCCAACAAACTTTGGCTTATTACTATCTTTAGAAATACACTCAGCGCATATTGGCTCCTTAATTCTGCTTGGAGCCTCTGTTTCAAACTTACCCTTACACTCTTTACATTTACATTGTGTCATTTTTTGACACCTCCTGTGTTAGGCCACAACCCTTATAATAATAGAAGAAGCATAGATAGGTTTAACTTTATCTATTGATGGTAAAGAAAAAGTATTTACTATAATTAATCTAACGAGTCTAATAGTCTCTTGATTATTTTCCTTTCAGAAAGAAGATTCTCCCTACATTCGAAGCAGAGATTTTTAGGAGAAATACTACCATGAACTTTTGGATTTCTATATTTCTTTGCAACAATTGTGACAACGTTACCTAAGATATTCCAAGAATCATTAGTCAATTTACTAAAATCATCATTGTATATTACTTCTTTAGGAAGTGAATCCTTAGGGTACTCATATTCATAGAAACTATCCTTATTTGAAAATTTTTTCAAAAAAGATTTTATTGCATCATTATCTCTAAGAGCTTTGCCCATCTCACCTAACAGTAAATGATTTGAATCTTTTTTCATAAATGATAACAATGGTCTATTCATGGTATATCTTGTATGTTGCTTAGAATATTCCTCTTCTGACTTAATAACTTCTATTGCATAATTCGGTTCTTCTTTTATTTTATCAAATATTTTCTCGCGTATTTCACTTTCAAAAACCTTCCTATACGAATTTATTATTCCATCCCAATCAAGTTCCTCCTCAGGATATTGTTTAAAGTTTTCAAGAGTAATTTCTGCTGTCCTTAATGAAATCTGGTTATCTTTGCTTAATTTAACCCACGAATTACCAAATATATTCTTTAAATTTGAAGTGGCTTTGTCATCCTTTGATGAGATGATTTCTTCGAATAGTTTGGAAAATAGCCTTAATTTATCTTTTTCTATTAAAAATCCCCGTTCTTTTAAATCTTGAATTTCTTCTATTAAATTTTCATTTATTCTTTCTTCTTTTAAAACAGACAAAATTATCAATTGTTTCTTTGTATCTAGCCTGTCCCATTGTGGATCTATAATCTCTTTGGCCTCTTTAATAATCTCTTTTTTTATTATATTGATTTTATTATTGAAATCTTTTCTATTTTTGATAAAATAATAAGTAACAATTTTTAATAATACTGGGTGTGTTCCAGCATAGTTTAGTATGAACTCAAGCTCCTCATTTTCTAATTCTACTTTTATTTTTTTAGATTCACTTATAACTAAGTCTTTTGCTTCATCTTTTTCTAATAGACCGATATAAACTCTATCAAAATAGCTAAAAAAGGACGAAGTTGCTATCTGGGTGGGTACAAATTGATTTATCCTTTTTGTTGAAGCAGTTATATATAAAACATAATTTGCAGTCTGAATACGTCTTAATGCATCAAAGAAATCAACATTAAGTTCACTATGTTTTTCAAGAGAGTCAAATTCATCAAATAATATCACTAATTTAATATTCAACTTTTTTAGCTCTTTACAAATTCTCTCAAAATCAAATTGTCTTATTTCAGTAGATTTTTCTATTTTGTCTATAAATTTAATTGTCTTATCATATTTTTCTTGATTTCTACTTTCAAGGTCATCCTTAATAAGACTAATCATTTGACAGCGAAATTCCTTAGGAGTAAGCATCTCTGAACCTTGCATATCAAATAGAATAAATATAAAATTGGAATAATATAATCCATTTAATTTAAGAAATTTAGGCTTGGATATCATCTTTAACAAAGATGTTTTGCCTATCCTCCTTTCCCCAATTATCTCAATAGATGATGCACCACTTAGTTTTAATAATTCTCTATAGACTACTTCAAATTGTTCTTTTCTCCCATAAAACTCTTTAGGATTATCTATTGGAACTCTCCAATTTTTGAAAAGGTTATCCATTTTGAATCTTATACTTTAAGCAATTTTCCTCCAAAAATTTTTAATAAATTTAAGTTTTAACTTTTGTCTTTACATATCATAAATAATCTTATTCTCATCTTTTCATAAATCAATTTATTAATTTTTGCTCCCCAAACTAAGTTAACATTCTTTGGTATGTGTTCTGAGATAAATTCTATTATTTTATTGATGTTATCTAAATTTTTTGAACCATCAGTTTCAATATATAATATTAAACCTTTAAGTTTTTTATTCTTTCCAATAATTTCAATGGATTTATCAATTAGTCGATTATCAGAAATTTTAGTTTCTTTCCTAATCTTTTTTTGTAGCATATCAATTTCTTCTTCTAAATATATTCTTTTTTGGTTTATTATGCGTTGCTCTTCTAATTCATCTAATTTTTTTGCATAGGATTTTTTGTTTTTGGTGTTAAATGAAGTGATTTTTGTTTGGATATTGGCAAGTTCCATTTTAATTTCTTTAATACTTCTTTTTGTTAAATGTGATTTGTATTTTGTTAAATAAGATACTTCATTCTGTAGTTGTTCAAGTTTCATATTATCTTTTGAAATATCTGTTGGAACAACATCTATTTTTATTCGGTCACCTCTTTTTAATACATTAGTCACATCTTTTGGGTCCATATTAACTAAGCTAGGGGTAAATATTATACTCCTTATTTCTTCATAGTTTTTGTAACTTGCACCTTTTGCCATCATACTTTGAAGAATCTCATTCATCAATATTTTCTCTTCCGACATTCTGCCTTTTATTGTTTCTCCAGGAATAGTTTTTTCAAGTTCCTCTTCAATATTTTTTGTCTTTTTAATCCATAATCTCAATATATCCAATTTAAAAAACCAATTGTTACTATCACTTTTCTTATTAAGTATGTACTTATCTTTTAGCGTTTCAAGAACATTTTGAATTTGTTTCAAATCTACTTTATAATCATACTTTTCAGCGAGATGATTTACAATATCAGCTGCGGAAGTGCCTTTATTTTCTTCCAACAATTTAGATAGTGCTAATAACATTATATTGGATAATTTTTCCTTTATCTTTTGAGAAGATGGGACTATTTTGGATGAATCACTCCATATGTAATCAAATAAAGCAAATTGTCCTTCTACAATCTTACCCGTTATCTTTTCTACATCATTTGCGGTTATAAGATCCTTTTTTTCTTTATTATGTATTTCATCTACTACATACCAACACATAAATTGAACTACATAAGGATGCCCCCCAGAATATTTATATATCCTTTCGAGGGCTGCTTTTTCATAAAACATGTTAAATTCTTTTACTGGATCCTGTATTAATTCATAAGTATACTTTTTATTTAAATACCCTATGGTGTGATAATCAACCAACTGAAATAAAAAAGACCAATAATCTGACAGATATTTATCCTCTAGTCTATGAGTTCCTGAAAAAATAAATCTTAAAATTTTATTATGTTGCATAAGATGTCTAAGATTATCAAAAACAATCTTGTCTATTTTTCCATTCTTTACGCTCACGTCTAAGGCTTCAAACTCGTCAAACATCAAAATAATTTTTTTATTATTTATTTTGGGTTGAATCTCTCTGTTTAAGTAGTCTTTAAAAGTAAACATAGGTCTCGATTTAAATTCTTCAGAAGAGGGTATTTGGGTATCTATGGAAATACTCTCTAATTTTTCTTTTATATTACTTGCTATAGATTCAAAAAAAGTGTTTATACCCTCATTGCATCCCGCTTGAAGATCAATAAACACTGGGACATATTTATTAGATATGTTAAGATGAAGTAAATTTAAAGTTGATGTTTTACCAGTTCTTCTCGGGCCAATCAATAACAGAATATTTTCTCTTTTTGATTTTTCAAAATTAGATGAAATAAAATCAAAAACATCTTGTCTTCCTTTAAATACTTCTCTGCTGTTTTCATCTAATGGCCCTCCTTTAATATAAGGATTTTTTATTTCAATGAATTTTTTCTTTTCAACAAAGTCTTTAATGTAGTTAGGATATTCTTCCACGTTCTCTACATAATCAGGGTACTCTCTTTCATCCTTTAAGTTATAATTAAAGGAATCTTTTTCAAACGTAGATTTAGCCACTTCATACCAATTAAAAAGAAATTCTTCAAATCCAACCCTTAAGTTGAAACCTCTCAATTCAGGAGTGTCATGGTGAGTTATGGTGTTTCTAATTTTCTTTAAAGGATCAATCACTTCTTTAAACTTCCTATCTTTATCCATAGAATCTTTAACATTGAGTGCTATGGAAAGTAGTTCTGGGATGTCTCTTATTTTCTTAAAAACATTGGGAATCTCTTTTTGGTTTAACTTTTTGTATATTTCAAATAGTTCTTTAAGCTTAAATTTTGAGGCTACAATTCTTTCAGGGGTTTTATAACTTTTAAACTCATATAATATATCTTGTATTTGATAAAATAATTTCATATTTTTAATTTCTATGCTATCTTTTTCTGTTTTTATTAGAAGTTGTTCGTTTAGACTTGGGAGAGGTACTTTTATTTTTTTAAGATTGGTGATAGATATCAATTCACTAACAGAATCTTGCATCCTATGAATTTGTAACCTGAAATCAGAAGACTTCATGAATGAATACAAATGCTCTAGTAAAATTTTAGAATCCTTTTTAACCCTCAACACAATAAGATCATCACTTATTAAACAATTCGCTTCACTTTGTTTAATTATTACAGGATTATACTCAAGAACAAATCTTCTTGCTGCTAATATATCTCCAACTTTAGTTAGTTTATTTTTTTTTAAATTAATATTTTTCTTATTTATTCTTGCTACTGAACCTATTTCAACTGTTCCAGTTTTATTTAAATTTTTAAGTTTAATGTAGGGAATATCTCCCTCAGCATATGAATTCAATTGCACATCAATTCCAGTAATAAATTCAATACCTAAATCCTCCATAGATACTAAAGGGTATTTCTTTTTAGTAATTTCATGAATATCCCCAAAATGAGTTTGGATGCCTGCAATTACTATTATTACGGTAAGCTTTCCTTTCATATCTTCCGCAACTCTGGCTCCCCAGATAACATTTGCATCATCATCTAAACTTTCTGTAACTAATTCACCTACTTTGCTTATATCATCTAGAGTCATATCTGAACCACCTATAACATGTATTAAAGCTCCTGTTGCACCTTTGTAATTAACATTCAAAAGTGGATTTTGTATAGCTTCTTTTACAGCTTCTTCCACTCTATTTGTCCCTTTTGATGTACCAACACCAATAGTAGCTATACCACCATTAGTCATAATTGCTTTAAGATCTGCATAGTCCAAATTAATTAAACTTGGTACAGCAATCATTTCTACAGTACCTTTAATTAATGTTGATGCTAACTCATTCACAACTTCAAAACCTTGTTGAATTGGCAAATTTCCTGCAATACTGACTAACCTATTGTTATCTATCACAACTACCGTATCAGAAACTTGCCTTAATTGTTTCAAACCAAAATCAGCTTTATCTATTCTTGCCCTCTCTATCTTAAAAGGCATAGTTACGATTCCAATAACCAGTGCACCAGCCTCTTTTGCAGCCTGTGCTATTATTGGAGTAGCTCCAGTTCCTGTGCCGCCACCCATGCCTGCACATATGAAAGCCATATCTGTTCCTGCTAAAGTATCTTTTATTTCCTGTATACTTTCATGAGCTGCTTCAGCTCCTTTATGTGGAAATCCTCCACATCCTAGACCTTTTGTCACACCTTTTCCTAACAAAATTTTCCTATCAGCACTTGTTATGTCTAAATGCTGATTATCAGTACCACAAGCAACTATTTCAGCTCCTTTAACACCCTTTTTGTAAAGCCATGATACAATATTGTTTCCTGCCCCGCCTACACCAACTACCTTTATATTTGCTTGGCCTATCGAATATTCAGAATTATCTTGATCTGTGTTTTCTAATTCCTTAACTATAAAATTGTCTGGTTTCATTTTTACATTGGATGATTTATTGGATTTCATATATTTTTAACTTATATAGTATTGGAAGGAAAGATAACCTTAAAAATGTTTTCTCCCATACCTTTACATCATTACTTTTTAAATCTACTAATTTAATATTAATTTAGGTTGATGGTAAATATTTAACATTTACTATAAACAAAAAATATATATAGCTATAAATATTACTCATTTTTGGTGAATATAATGAAAATCCACATTGCAACTGTAGGTATTACAAAAGAACCAATAACTATTGGACTGAGACATTTTGCAAGAATAGATGTTGATAAAGTATATTTTATAACAAGTAAAAACTGTTTAGATAATGCCAAGCAAATAAAAGAAGAACTTAAAGGGTATGATATTGAGATTTTAGAACTAATAAATCCATTTGAAAAAGATTCATTACAACAGATTATTGATTTAATAGTAAATCTTGTCAACAAAAATAAAGATTCTGATTTTTATATTAATATAACTGGCGGTACAAATCTTATGGGGGCTGCTGCTTTGGCTGCTGCTTATTTTGTTAAAGCAAATGCATATTATATTTTAGATACTAGAAAAGGAGTAGATGAAAGAGAATCAAAAGTAGATTTGCCAATCCCTAAAATAAACTATTTAGATGCTTTAAGCCCAACTAAGAAAGAATTGTTAAAGAAAATTTATGAACAAACAAAATCTGCTAGTATCATTATTAATTTAAAGAAATTTGCTGATTCTATTAGCATTAGCAAACAGGCTCTCAATAACCATATTCATGAACTGGAAAAAATGAGATTAATTGGTATTGACAGAGGGAAAAAAGAACACAAAATAATATTAAGGGATGAAGGGAGAATTATTATAGAATTTCTAAAATGATAGTTCATATAGCCACTATGGGTGATAGTAGTACATTAGTTGATGGTTATAATTACCATAAGAATATTGACAAATTTTATATTCTCACAAGTAAAGAATTTAGTAAAAATATACCTAAATTAGATACGAAAATCATTCTAAAAAATATAGATCCATTTAAGGTTGAATCAACTATAAATATGGTAATCCAGATAGTAGAAAATGAAAAAGATAGTGATATTTACATTAATGTTACTGGTGGGACAAATGCAATGGCAGCCGGTGCTTTATCAGCTGCATATTATACTGGAACTAAAGCATATTATGTCCTAAACGATAAAAAATTAAAGAAAAAAATACCATTAAAGAACAAGATTATTGAATTACCAGTTCCCAATATCCCTTATTTAAGAAAATTAAAGAAAAAACAATTATATTGGTTATTTAAACTGAATAAAAAAATAATAGAATCAAAAGTTGATTCTATAACCCAAAAACAACTGGCTGAAGGAAGAAAACCGCAAGTTCTAACTTCCCATATAAGAAGCTTAGAAAAAGTTGGTTTAATTAAAATCAACAAAGAAAAGGGACATAGGAATTTAAGCTTGACTAATGAAGGAAGATTGTTTGTTGGGTGGTATGGGAATTTCAAATATATGAAACATATATAGGACACTACAAGTATTCTATCATTAGGTCAAGTAGCTCGTCAAGGGCATATATAGAGAGTATATAAATTGAAGAGAATGTAAAATAATTTCCAGGGACAATTTCATTGGTTAAGATATCTTTTGTATTAGTTTCCCCATTTTTTAATTCAGAATTATTCTTTTCATCAGGAGGATTTTCAATATCTTCGTGTTGTAAATTTCTTGAGTCTGATATGAAATCAAAAATAAAAAAATATTTTGGTTGTATGCAACTATCCCATTGCAAAGGATTTAGTATTGCAAATTCATTCTTATTTTTTGCATTTCCAATAAATAATTTTTCCGCCCTATCAATTTTTTCTCTCCAAGTACTATTGAATATACAATTAGCCGGATCTACTAGTTTTTCCTCGTCATTATAGATTTTTTTATATTTACAATATAACAAAAAATTCTGTGCATACACAGACATTCTATCTTTGCCCTTTTCAAGTGTTTTAACGCCTAATGTAGCTTTAATAACTTTGAATATAGTATTGAATGTAAAATTATTTAGATCTCCAATTAACCCTTTAAAATCATCTACTCCTTCTTCTTGTTGCATTACTGGATCTGCCATAGAATTAATTATTTTACCCATACTCAAACTTCCATCATCATTTAATCTTCCGACTAAGTTTCTCTGCGCTGACAATAAATTTTTTTTTGCCTGTTCATTCTTAATTTTTCTAGAAATTTTCATTATTTTGGGTGTCAATTTTTTTGTTGCAATTTCAGCACAATACTCTATGACATTAAATACCTTAACTCTTGGCGCATCTTCATTTTCCACGAAAGTTTCTTCACCAGACATTTGTAAATCAAAAAATTTCTTTCAATTTCTTTTCTAAATACTTTTTTTTGAAATCTATATCCTCAATTTCTTTCCGAATTTTTTCCGCTTCCATAATCTTATCCTTCTGTTTATCAAGAGGAATTATGGGAACAACCAATTCATTAAGGTCATTTATAGAAAAATGCTTTATTGTAGTACCTTTAATTTTAGAAGTTATTTGTTTTTTAACAAAATTATTTTCAATAAGTGACTGAAGATAGTTTGGATCAATTCCTTGTTTTGGCCTTATTATTACAAGTCCCTTTGATAGTGCCACAGGTTCATCAACATTGTATACTGCAGTTTTACCAATCGTACCTGAAATTGAAAAAAGTATATCCTTCTTTGATATTGTAGGAGTATTTTTAGCAAGTATTTCAGGAATTGAATAGGCCTGATCTAGTATAACTTGACCATCATACAAATCCTTAATTCTTATGTATTTTATTCCCTTTTTAGTATACTCTTTTGAGGATACATGTTTTCCAGGTATAACCTCAGCCAAATCTGATAACTTTTTCAGCTCATATTTATTTTTGATTTCATCTGCCTGTTTTTTAAGTTCTGGATCATATCTCTCTATTGAAAAATCATAATCATTTTTCTTAATTTCGTCAATGGAGGTTAAATAAGTTTTATTTTGATAAGTTTTATCATATGTGTCTCCAGAATCATCAATATAAACGTTAGCTCCTATTGTCAAAGTATCAATATCTTTATCAGTTATGTCGGCTCCTTTTTCCAAATAGGAATTGAATGATTTGATTACGATTCCATGTTTTGACCAATCAATGTACTTACCTTTTCTTTTAAAATCAATAGAGGCCATGAATACAGAATTATCTTTCTTTTTGTTATTTTCAATAATAAGTATTGATGTTTTTATACCCGTAAAAGGTGAAAAAGCACCAACAGGTAACTGTATAATCCCTTGCAAATTATACTTTTCAAGAATGTGCTCCCTTATACTTTTTATTGAACCTGATTGAAAAAGAAAACTGTTAGGTACAACTACTATTAGCCTACCATTCTCTTTTAATTGTTTTAATCCTTTTAAAACAAATAAAGAGTCAAGTTGGGAGGTTTTAAATCCTAAATTGTACTTAGAAGAGTCTATTTTTCCTCCAAAAGGAGAATTGCAAAATATCAAATCAAATTTTTCTGAAATATCTTCTGATAAGGAATCCAAACCAGTTAAATTAATATCAAATTCTAAGATGAAAAATAGATATCTGCAAAATTGTATACTATCTAGATTTTTATCGTAACCAAAAACATTCTTAGAGTAAACATCACCTTTTTTATCTTTAATTAAATCTAGTAAATATTCTTTAAGGATATTGCCCCTACCTACAGCAATGTCTGCAACTTTTAAATTTTCATCTGGTTTTGCTAAGCTAATCATGAATTTAGCTATAGTTGGAGGAGTAGTATATTGTGCAATCCCGTAATCGAATTGCCTACTAACTACTGCCTCAATTAAAGATTTCCACTCATCTCTTGTAAAATTTGAAAAATCTATCTTCATCAAATAGTCAAGACAAGTCCATAAAGGGGAACCTTCACTCGAATCATTAGCGTTTCTAAAAAAATCAGATTCGATCACTATATTAGGATATTCTTCCTTAAAATTGTGAAATAAATAATTTAATTCTCCTCCAATATCGAGCTTTTCCATACTTTTTCTTAAATAATTATTTGATTCAACACCATATTTTAAAACTAAATATTTTTCTAATGCTAGTAACCTCAATATTACTATCTCATAATCCCTATAATGATAAGAACCTCTTAAGATATCCGTCAATCCCCAAATGATTTTGCTTAATTCTTCTTTTTTAGGTTTTACAATAATTTCTTTTTCCCCTTTTTCAGGTAAAATCCAGATAGGCAGTAATTTTCCTTTAGAATCTTTTTCGTAGAAATGATAATCTTTGCCATTTGATAGAACTGCAAATTTAGCACTAGATGCTTTTAATAATTCTTTTAATTGTTCCCTTTGTATTACTGATCCTATTTTACCTTTTTTTACTTCAACTAAAATGAATGGAGGATTTTCCTTTTGACTTCTTAGTATTGTTGGGATATCATCACTTTTAGATTTTTTTAAATACCCTACAGCATCTACTCTTTGTTTAAACCTCCCTTTACCTATTAGTTCTTCTCCCAGAAAAAACAAATCTTTTTCAGTAAATTTGAGAATTTTATATAATCTTCGAATTACTTTATCTAAAATCTTTTCTTTTGGGTCTATTTTACCAAAAAGTATTCTGGCACATGTAGGACAAAAATCTTGAATAATCAAACCTTTTCTTACTTTTCGTTTATCCAGTTCCCGAAGAGAATCTTCATCCCAAACATCTGAAGAGAATATTTCATCACATTTTTCACATATAACATTATCCTCATCGTAGCCATCCCTTATTGTTTCTCTATCTCGCTCTTTCACTTCTTCTTCAATTGCTTTTTCTTTGAGTAATTTAATATCTATATCACTAAGTAAAAGAAAACACGCTTTACAAAATGATTGGTCACCTACCAGTTCTTCATGACCTTCTATTTCCTTCCCACATTTATCGCATGTCATAGTATTAATTTATCAAATTCAACATAAATATCTTCTTATTGACTGTAAATATTGATTATTTACTTTTGTCTTGAAAAGATCTATTATGGTTCCTACACAAGACTTGAGCATTGCCTTCGTCTGTGGGTCCTCCTTTAGAGTGGGCTAAAATATGGTCTGCATCATATTGGCTCCAAGGCACTTTCGCATCCTCATCGCTTATACCCTCTTTTAAACAAGCCTGACATTTACCATCATCATCCCTATAAATTTTTATTCTCTGCGCTTCATTAAAAGCTCTTTGTGTGTCCTTCCTCTTAGCAGCAGGATAAAATTCAAAAAAAGATTGACGAACTATTCTATCTCTTGTTTCTAAGGAATATGCATCTTGTTGCCTTTTATCACTAAACCTAGAAATATCTTGATCAGACTCTTCATCCAATTGCCATCTTTGATAAAATTTATAGACAAAATCCTTAAATTTAGCTTTTAGCTCATCATCCACTATATAATAATACCTAAGATGTCTCAAAAGCATATATAAAGAAATAATAAAGTATCCCGTTGACAGTTCCTTAACTCCACTATTTTTGTCAATGCTGATATCATCCTTAAAAATATCATAAAACAAATTTAATGTTTGTAGTGTTTCTTTAGAAGCACCTTTCTCTGGATTTGTTAAGAATTCATATTTACCAATGCCATCTTCCCTATCATGTTTAATAACAAATTCTTGTACTTTTTTTTGTCCAATGTCTGTAGAACCTCCAGCAATTTCAATAAGAAGAAATTGAGCTAAGAATGCAAGATGCTCCATACGATCATTGTCTCTGTCCAAAATATTAAAAAATTTCTGCCTCTTAGGGTTTGAATCCAAAGGTTCATAATTATCCAAATCAAAACCAATATCATCTGCATATAATGTAAGAAAATTCCTGGCGGTGCTGCTTAGTCTAGCATGAAGTTTTTCCATGAAATTCAATGGTTCCCCTTCCTGCAATCTTCTAAATATTTGTGTTGCTATAGATTGATGTCTACGATCTCTAGGGTCATCTATGCCTTTAATGATATCTGCATCATAGAATAATTCATTCACATATAACTTGATATCATCACTTAAATCTGAGTATTTTTTTCTACCAATATCTTCACTACTTGAAAAATTGCTTAAAGAAATTGGAAGACTTAATTCATCATTAAAAAATTCTTGAACAGTTAGAATTCTTTGTTGTCCGTCAACAATTTCGCTCTTTATAGTTTCTGGTCCGGTTTTTACATCCCTTATTACTATTCTTGGAATATAAAATTTCCTAAACAAACTATCTAGCAAAGCTTGTTTCTTTTGCAAAGACCAAACGGACTTACGTTGATAAGGTGGTCTAACTGTATACCTGTTTTTGTTATCAAAAAAATCCTTTACTTTGATTAAAGTCGGCTTAATTATATATTCTTCTTTCGGCATAAACATATTTATCACCATAAATTAATTATATATATGAATCATTTTTAATTTTCTTATTTACAGTAAAGATTCTATATTTACTTTATGTCCACCCCCTACAAGATAATATAAAAAACCATCCCAAATATTTAAACCTTCCCCATTTCACCAACTTTATGAACAAGTATTAAAAATCACTAAAATAATAATAAATATTGAATTTCGCTATTCCTCGCCCCCGAACCCCTCAGAATAGCATAAATAGCCCCCGATTAACTAAAAACCAAAACAAAACTAACGCCCCCGATTACTACTAAAATCTACTCTGCTACGCAGAAATCTATTGACGAACGTGGCTCTTTGTCTTATAACGATATTTACACTCACTACGTTCGAACTTATTACGGTTGCTACTCAAATATTACTCGGAAAATCAAAGATTTTCCTGCGTCATATTCCCCTCCCCCCACTTCGCAGGGGTCGGTTCGGTTAACACACGCTAA
>CEPX01146221.1_pt1 | contig 16218 bp, 18 predicted proteins | sample 361361 | NCBI WGS metagenome assembly CEPX01 (sample SAMEA2619974, study PRJEB7988) | marine metagenome | biome: marine biome (ENVO:00000447); feature: mesopelagic zone (ENVO:00000213) & marine oxygen minimum zone (ENVO:01000065); material: "saline water (ENVO:00002010), including plankton... | reverse complement strand
CTTCGAAACCGCGGTATTACACCCCCACACTGGATGTTAATAATATGAATCGCTGATTTTATGTTTATAAGCTTTGTTGTTGTGAATGTTATTCATATCTTAGTGCATCAACTGGTTTCATTTTTGAAGCTCTGTATGCTGGCAATAATCCTGCTAAAATTCCAACCAATAATGAAAAGAAAATACAAATAACGTATAACTTTGCGTTAAGTGCGGGAGTCAACATCCCATATCCTGAAGAACTTACAATACCTCCTGCATAGATTGAGATAAATGTTCCTACAATTATTGCAAGTATCCCTCCCATCAATGAAAGGAGTCCGGATTCTATTGCAAACATGGAAAGAATTAAATGATTTTTTGCACCGACTGCTTTCATAACACCAATATCTTTTGTTCTTTCCAAAATGGAAGCGTACATGGTGTTTGCTATGTTTATTCCTGCAACAAGCAGAGATACCATGGCTATTAGGATGAGGACTATGTTTATTATTGAAAGTATTGAAGTGAATGATTTTATAACCTGTTCAAATGTTTGAACAAAAAAGTCTTCATTGCCTCTTGACTGACCTCTTTCTTTTCTTAATTTTTTTTGAATTTCTTCTGCAAGTTTTGATGGTTCTATTCCAGGTGAGGATCTAACAAATATTGATTGGTAATTTTGTGGGGAGAAATATTTTTCGTAACCCTCGTGAGTCATATAAACATTATAATCATCAATTGGATTTCCTACTTTTTCGTAAAATCCTTTTACCTGAATTGGAACTCCATCAATGAGCGGTTTGTCTCTTATGTTCATTATCTGTGGAAAGGTTCCATCATCTATGGTATAACCATAACCGAAAACAGCATCCTTTTTTTCTTTGCCTTTAAGGGCCTGACCACTTTTAATTTCTAAACTATAGAGCTCTTCTATGAGTTTTCTATGTTCTTTTATGTCTGAACCTATTACAAAAACATATTTTTTTGTGTCTTCAAATTCTAACTCTGCTGCCTTAAAGTAAATTCCAGTTGCCTCTTCAACTCCAGAAATATCTTCTACAAAGTTTGTATCTTTATCTGAGAAAACCACATTTGAATCTGGAGATGGTGGGCCAAAACCTGAGCTTTTTGCCTGAATGATTATTTTATCATTTCCCATCTTTGTTGCAAATTCGTCTACGAAGCCCACTAGACCCTGTCCAAAACTAATTAGGACAAATATTGCTGTTACTCCAATGAATACTGAGATTATTGTGAGAAAGCTTCTTAATTTTCTTTTCTTTAAGTTTAGAAATGAGATTTTTAACAAATTTTTATTAATCATTGCCTATACCTCAACGCATCTACTGGTTTTAGTTTTGCTGCCTTCATTGCGGGAATCAGTCCTGAAACTAATCCAATAATGAAGGAAAATAAAAGTGCGAATAATAAGAATGGAACAGAAATATCTACTGATATCAATCCTTCTGCTAAGAACTTATTTCCTATCTTTGCAAGAGCTGTTGCTAGAGAGATTCCTAAGATTATTCCTGCAAGTCCTCCAACTAATCCTAACATTCCTGATTCAATTAGAAATAGTGATCTAATATGGGAATCTTTTGCACCAACTGCTTTCATTATACCTATCTCTCTTGTTCTTTCCAGAACAGATGTGTACATTGTATTTGCAATTCCAATTCCTCCTACAAGAAGGGATATTGCTGCGATCAAATATACAAATATCTGAACTCCAAAGAGCATACTATCTAATGTCTTTAATGTTTCCTCTGGGGACTGTACACTAAAATCTTCCTCACCTTCATCTACATCTCTTTCATCTCTCAAATAATCTTCAATTCTCTCTTTTACCTTTTCTATTTGTGCCCCAGGTTCTATTTTTACTGCAATCAAATCATAAGTGTCCCCTACATCATAGAGTTCTTTTAGAATATCTTCATTCATTAGAATTGTGTGGTCTATGATGAAACTTCCCTTCTTTTTTAGAATCCCCTTGACTTTGAATTTTTTACCTTCAATTTCCAACTCATCTCTGAGACGAACTGCCTTACCAAACATATCAGAATCTGAATAATCATTTCCAATAACAATTTTATATGTATCTGATCTATCCAACATATCTCCTTTCTCTATTTCTATCTGAGCTATTTTTTCAAATGTTTTTTTATCTCCCTTTGTTGGGAAGCTAGCAGAAAAAGAGAAGTGACTGCGCTTGTTGAATTTTATTTGGGAGTCTTCAATAATTCTTCCCATCAAGACATCTACTCCTTTTATCTTTTCAATGTCATCTACATATTTTTCTAGAAGGGGTTTAGTTACACCTGATCCTGGAGGACCAATATCTAATCCTTCGGCTCTTATTGTAAGCACTCCGGGATTTAAGAAATCCAATTGGGATGTGACTGCGCCCCTGAATCCTTCTCCAAGAGAAATGAGAGAGATAACTGCAGTTATACCTATTAAAATCCCTATCAATGTAAGCCAACTCCTTAGCTTCCTCCTTTTCAGAGAAGAATAAATAACCCTGAGATAGTCTCTAATCATTGCTTCTTTAATTTTTTAAACATGAAAAGGAGTATGATACCGATGAGTAATCCTAACCAGATGTAGCGAGCATAACTTATTTTTATTAAGCCAATATTTTCGGCTTCTTCACTTGTGAGCATTTTTAGGTTGAGAGTTTCTTCTTCTTCGTAAGTATAATCATTTATTTCATAGATTAATTTAATGGGTATTTTAACTTCTGAAATTCCTTCTGAGACATATATGGAAAATTCTTCACTTTCTGTATCATCTGAATCTAAATCTCCAATATATGCATAATTACTTGTTGAGAGAAGTTTGTAATCTGTTGAAGGAAGGAGAGTTAATTCTAGAAATTCTATATCATATCCTCCAGCATTTGCCAATTCTAATGATACACTTCCTTTTGAACCGGCTATTACTAGATCACTGCTTCTAATATATGTTTTGAGGTTGAGTTTCTCTTTTTTAACATCTACATAGAACATGTCATCGTATTTCCAGTAGGTATCTCCAACATTTACTGCTATGTTTATTTCGTGGTCTCCGTCGACTGCATTCTTGTCAACCCTTAACAAATAATCAACAATAACTGAGTCAGTACTTATTTGTCTGCCTTCTAGAGTTCCAATGTTTCTTTTTGTGGATCCTGAATATATGGTAAAGGGAAATTCTGGGAAGATTTCTATGATAACATCATCTCTTGTGGTTTCCCAATAATTTTCAATCTTAAATTTTATTTCAACAACGTCTCCAGCATTTACTGGATCTGGATCTTGATTTATCAAACCTACTTGGATACTCTGTGCAAATGTTATGGGTATAACTAATGCTATTGCTATTACCAAACAGAATAATCTCTTATTTACCTCTTTTTTTACCATTCTTCTTAATCTTTTCAATAACTCCATCTTTTAAAAATATTATCCTTTCTGCATCTTTTACTAAATGTAGGTCATGGGTTATCAGCACAACTGTTGAGCCCTTTTTATGAATTTTTTCTAGCAATTGCATTACATTTTTTCCAGTTTTGCTGTCTAGATTTCCTGTTGGTTCATCTGCAAGTATTATTTCTGGAGAGTTTGCTAATGCTCTAGCAATTGATACCCTCTGTCTTTCACCACCTGAAAGTTCTGAAGGTTTGTGGTGTAGTCTATGTTCCATGCCCACATCTTTAAGAATGGATTCTGCTTTCTTAATTCCAGAAATTCTATTTGTATCTTGAAAAGACATTGGAAGATAAACATTTTCTAATGCAGATAGTGAAGGGATTAAATTGAACTGTTGGAAAACAAAACCTATTTTTCTTCCCCTTATGTTTGATAGTTCGCTTTCGCTCATCTTTGAGATGTCTTTTCCATCTAATAGTATTTTGCCTTTTGTCGGGATATCAAGACATCCGATTAAATTCATTATTGTGCTTTTTCCAGCCCCACTTGGACCTACAACTGCTATCAATTCTCCTTCTTTGATATCTAAATCTATCTTTTTGGCTGCATGTAGTGCTGACTTGCCCATTTGATAGGATTTCCAGACATCCTTTAGAGAAATCACATCTCTTCTTTTCATGTTTAAGAGAGTTAACTCAAATTTATAAAACTATATGTTGGGGGCAATAAATATTAAAAAGTGTCATTTCTCTTATTGATTTATGGGTGAAGAAAGAGATTTACCTCAAGAAAGAAAAAGCCTGGAGGATTTTGTTGAAAAAGATGGAGTAGATTTTAACTATCTTATTGTTAATTCATTAAGAGCCGGTTTGCTTGAAAGAAATGCTCGTAAACAGGATTCAGATCTTCATTGTCCTTATTGTAAGATTAATCTCCCCTATACTGAGCTGACTGTTTTGCCTGCTAGTAATGATGACATGATGGATTTAAGTTGGAAACAGAAATATTATTGTACAATCTGTGATGAAGATTTTTATAAGAATCAATCAAAATGATTTATGGGAACACTTTCTATTTTCTTTATTGTTTCTTTTACCATTGTTTCAACATCTAACTTTGACTCTTCTGCAATTACCTGCTTGATATCTGATTTAGTTGCTGGGTGTTTCGGAATGAATAAAGAACAGCAATCATCATGGGGCTGTATTGAAATTTCATAAGTTCCTATTTCTTTTGCTAAGTTTATTATTTCTTGCTTGTCATAAGTTATTAGTGGTTGAATTACTGGCAGACTGACTGTTGAATGTATTGTGTGGATGTTTTCAATTGTTTGGGATGCTACCTGTCCTAGATTTTCACCTGTTACTAATGCCTTTGCCTTGTTTTTTCTTGCTAGAGCTTCTGCTATTCTGAACATGAATCTTCTGTAAAGAATTATTCTATATTTTTTATCTGTCTTAGTCATTACTTCTTTTTGAATATCAATTAGAGGAACCATGAGAACTTTGGTTTCATTTTGGTATTGAGATATGTGATTTGCCAATTCTTCAACTTTCTTTCTTGAAGATTCCTTTGTATATGGTTCTGAGTGGAAATGCATGTATATATTTTTACATCCTCTTTTTAGAGTTAGGTATGATGCAACTGGAGAATCTATTCCTCCTGAAAGCATGACTAAAACTTTACCAGAAACCCCCACGGGTAATCCTCCTATTCCTTCAATTTTTTCAGTGTAAATATAAGTTCCATTTTCTATAATCTCTAGGAAAATTCTTATTTCTGGTTCAATAAAATCTACAATCTTGCTTGTCTTTTCTGCAAGATGACCCCCTACTTCCTTTGCAATCTCAAGGGATTTGAGTGGGAATTGTTTGAATGATCTTTTTGACTTTATGTAGAACGATTTTGCGTCTGATTCTTTTAGAAGTTCTAGTGATCTTGCTTTGATATTCTCTATTTCATGATTTGTTTTGAATGCTGGTGAGAAAGAACTTATGCCTGGCACCATTGGAAGCTTATTTTTTATCTCTTCAATCATTGAGTCTTCCTTTAGGTTGACAATGACTCTTCCATAGCGTCTTTTGACTCCATTGGATTTTAGGCCTTTTATAGATTTGACTATGTTTTCAATTAATTGGCGTTCGAATAAAGGTCTATTCTTGCCTTTTATTGCAATCTCTGCGTAGTGTACTACAAAACAATCTGGTTTCATTTTTTTAAGGAGTTTGTGGTTTCAAGCCGTTAGCCCTTGGATTTAATGGGTTTTGGGTTGTTTATAATGGTTCCTTATTGAGTTTTTGATGTTTATTTTGTTACTATTTAGTAACTACAAAATAGAAAGATTTATATACTTGGGAATATAGTTAAAATTAACAATCCTAATCGACTAGGAGGGGTAAAAATGACAAAAAAAATAGAGAAAGCGACACCTGAATTTGATGCTCTTAAGGAATCTTATGAAGGGATGAGTAATATTCTCAGCAAGGCTGAAACTGGAAAATCAAATCCTATTAAACTTGCAGAAACTTTAAATGAAGTTTTTGGAACTTATTTAGGTATAGATTCTAATCAGAGATTGAGTGCAGTCACTGAACCATATCAAAATCAACTTGTCCAGGCTGTTGGTGAATATAATAACTCCTTAGAAAAAATAAAGGATAATCCAAGGATTTTTCAAAATAAAGGAGAAATACTCAATAGTCTTGAACAAAACGTTAATAAATTAGGCGGAGTCTTTTTGAAAGGAAGTGCTGATAGTACTGTTAAAGAACTAGGCATAAAACCAGATAAGGATATGCTTAAAGGTATTAATGCAAATATATTAATTGAAAAATTAATTGAATCTTATACAAAGTAAGGATTTATCCTTACTTTAATTTCTTTTTTTTATTATTTTATACTCTCTATATCTATATTAATCGGTTCCATTTATTTTATTTGTGACAGAAAGATATATGGATAATGTGTTCAATAATTTTAATCTTTTTGAGAAGGAATTATCTAAATCTAATAGTCTTCAAGACTTTTCTAATAATTTAGAACTACATTACAAAAGAGTAGTGGAAGATATGACTAAAGAAGGATGTAATAAAAATAGATTGGAGGCATTGATTATCTCTAGAAGATTAGATAAATTTTTTGAAATAGTGGATGATTATGATCTTTTAGGTGGGGGAAGACGACAATTAAGAGTGTCTGAAGGTGAGAGATATCTATCAGTTAGTAGACTTTTTGATGCGCTGATTTATTTTTCAATTGACCTTGCTACAATTGATAGCCCTGATTCAAATAGAAACTTTAATTCAATAGATATATCTAGATTGTGTGAAATTAAAAATGATTTTCTAAACAAATATCTAATTTAACGACTTTTATGATTCTCTTCTATAAACTCTTTCATCTCTTTTACGAAGTCTTCTGCTTTAACTCTATATTTGTCGTAATCTTTTCCTGAGATTGATTTTATGTCTCTGTGAACTATCCCTTTGAATAAAGCATATAATTCTTTCATTGTTCTCAAAGATCTTCTTGATACTAAATGGGGAGCGTCAAGTTTTTCATGAAGCATTTCTGCAACATGGTCTGGTGAAGGGGGAATTTCTCCAGCGGCCATTAATGCCGCATGTGCTGCATCAACCGCTGACCAATATAAATCAACTGCCGCAGTTAAAAGATGTTGTTTTGATCTATGTAATGATGCAGGTGCTAATGTATAATATGTCCAAACTGATTCATCTGTTGGTCTAATTCTTCCCTGTTCAAGTAATGCTTGGAGCGGGTTGAATACATTTGTATCAATTAATGCTACTCCTGACCTTAGAATGTTTATTGCTACAGGATCTCCTGCCCTCACATATTCCCAAAATGCTGTGAGTTTCATGGATTGTATATGTAATCTCTTTGGATCAACTTTAGCGATGTGCTTTTCTAGAAGTATTCTATAAGTTTGTACTAATTCCTGTGTAAATTGAATCCTTGTGTCATCAAGTACAATCATAACATCTATGTCTCTCTTAGGGTTTGCGACATTCTTTGGAGCAGAACCAAATAAAACCATTGAAGAGATGAATGGACCAAATTCCTGATACATGGATTTAGCAAACTTTCTAGCTATTTTCAAATCTTCATATAGAAAATTAGAAATGTTCTTACTTTCCCTCTTTTTTATTGGAAACTTCATCTTCCATTAAAATTATAAATAAAGTATTATATAAACTAATTGTTTTTTAAATAATCAATCATCAGTCTTACTCCAAAGCCAGTTGCTCCTTTTTGATAGTAGTCTCTTGCGTTATCCAGCCAGGATGTGCCTGCTATATCTATGTGTACCCACGGAGTTTTTTCAACGAATTTTGATAGGAATGCTGCACCCATTATGGAGCCTGCTTTTTTTGTGTAATTTATGTTGTTGAAATCTGCTATGTCACTTTTGACTTCTTTTATGTATTCTTCGTGTAGTGGGAGTTCCCAGACTCTTTCGTAAGTATAATCTCCTGATAATTTTAGATGTTCTATCATTTTTGAATCTGTTCCTGACATTCCTGCGGTGTAATCTCCTAGAGCCACTATTACTGCGCCAGTTAGCGTGGCAAGATCTATCATCTTTGAAGGTTTTAGATTTTTTTCTGTGTATGTGAGTGCATCTGCAAGTACCAATCTTCCTTCTGCATCTGTGTTTCCAATTTCCACTGTTTTTCCTGAGAGTGATTTGAAAACATCTCCTGGTTTGTATGCTGTTGAACCTATTGCATTTTCTGCAGTTGAAACTACTCCGATTATATTTTTCTTAAGTTTCAATGATGATGCCGCTTTCATAATTCCTAGAACTGCTGCTGCACCGGACATATCTGTCTTCATTGTTTCGATATATCCAGTGGGTTTGAGATTTATTCCTCCAGTGTCAAAGGTTATTCCTTTTCCTAGAATTGCAATTGATTCTTTTGATGTAGGATTACCTTTGTAATGAAGGGTTATTATTCTTGGAGGATATTTACTTCCACTTCCAACAGCAAGAATGAGATTAGCTCCCATTTTTTTCAATTTCTTTTCATCTAGAACATTTAGTTTTAGTTTGTGTTTCTTTGCCATGTCCCTTGCTTGTTTTTCTAGAAATAATGGGTTTGCTACATCTGCGTTTTCTGTTTGTAAGTCTCTTGTGTAGTTGGTTGCATTGCAAATGATTGATGTTTGTTTTATCAGGGATTCTAAATTTTTTTCTTTTGATGTTGTGCAAAGTGTTGCTGTTTTTATTTGGATGACTTCTTTTCTATCTTCTGTTTTATATTTATCAAATCTATATTCTCCCAATAGAAGTCCTTCTGTTATTGCCTCGACTGAATGGTTGGGTGTTATTTTTGGAATGTCTGTGTGTATGTAGAATTCTTTTATCTTCATGCAGAGTGCGTAATTTGCAATTGAACCTGCTGCTTTTCTGATTTTTTCTCTGTTGAGTTTATTTTCCTCACCAATTCCTAAAATGTGTAATCTTATATTATCAAGGTAGAGTGTTGCTTTTTGGGAATCTTTTCCTGAGAACTGCTCTTTGAGAATCTTGGAGGCTATTTCAGTATGAAAAAGTGTTTTGGGGGTGGATCTTAGTTTCTTTGCCTGTTCTTCTGAAAACATTAAGAACAAGTCTCCTTTTTTTATTGATTCTGTAGAACCCCTTTTCAAATTAATATCCATAGTGGATAAACTATTCTAGATTTATATAAAGATTATGTTTTAAAAAAAGATAAATGCAGGGGGTTACCCTGCTGTTGTCTTATTTGAGAGCTGCTTCAATAGCTGCTTCAAATGCTGTGTAAGGCTGTGCACCGACCAACTTAACTCCATTTACGAAGAAAGTGGGTGTTCCTGATGCTCCAAGCTTAGCTGCTTCTGCTGCATGAGCCTTAACTTTTGCTTCCGTGTCTCCATTATCAAGACATGAATCAAATTCTGATTGATCAAGACCAATGTCTGTAGCATAACCTTTCAATTGAGCTATACCTAAACTACTAGTCCCACCCTCAAAGATTGCATCATGCATTCCCCAGAAACTGTCAGAACCTCCAACATTACCTGCACATTCTGTAGCTTCAGCTGCTTTTTGAGCATTTGAATGGAATGGTAATGGTAAGTGCTTGAAAGCAAAGACAACTTTTCCAGTATCTACATAGTTCTCAATTAACTGACTCATTGTCTGTGTGTAAAATCTTCCACAGAATGGACATTCAAAATCTGAGAATTCTATTATTTCAACTTTAGCACCTTTTTCACCTTTGAAATAAGCATCACCTATTTCAACATCTACAGGGGCCGATGGTGCTGGTGGCGCTTGCGGTGGCACAGTTGGTGGCACTGCTGCAGGAACTTCTTCTGCAGAAGGCTGTCCTTTCATTAAACATAAAACAAAAAGAACACCAAAAATAATTGTACCTGCTTTCCACAGCGTCAATTCATCAAACTCAAGTTTGACTTTTCTACCTTTTTCTTTAGCCATATTTTATCTCTCCTTTTTGATAATATCAATATTAATTAATTTAATTTTAATTATTTATTATTTAAGGTTTGTTGTTTGCTAAACAGAATATTTATAAGTTTTAATGTCCATTTTATAAATGAGGTGTTATGACGAATTTTGCAGAATTTTGGATGTTTTCGAAAGAATACTTCCTAAATGTGGTATTTCCTAGATTTGTAGAGATGGTTTTTTTGCCGATACAGAAGAAGGAAGCTCTTGAAATATTGATCCCTTTGTTTGTGACACTTTTTCTCGTACAAATGTATTTTGGAAGAAATAGAGATGAAACAATAGGCTGGAATTCGGCCTATGCAAATTGTATTGTTTTGTTATTTGTTACTGCACATCTTGGAAATTATGTTTATGGTTTGTATGGAACCAGTGGATTGGATGTTTTCGGAAATACTGCATTCTACAAAAGTATTCTTGTTTTGGCAATGGGTTTGGTTGCATTGGGATTGATGTTTATAGATTATTTTCATTCTGTTAATGAAAAAATATCTTTTTTGTTAAGTAGTTCAATATTCCTAACTGTTTTCTCTTTTGTATCTGTTGTGTTGGTTTATAGTGATATACCTTTTGATAGAGATACACTGATAACATCAATTTTTATTTTTATTTTTGTAAGTATTTTTTTCAGACTATTTAGATGGACAATACCTCCTTCATCAACTGCTCAAAGATATATTGAAGAAAAACGGAAGGAACGATATGAGAAAGTGAAATCTACTAAAAATAAATTAGGATATGGTTTGAGAAAATCCAAGGATAAAATGAATAAATTTTTTGATGGGCCTAAATTTCGTTAGTTATTCCAATGGAACTTCTGACCACAATGTCCATTCTTTTGTAGGTGCGTAATCTCCCACCATGAAATTTGGTGATTGTGTTCTTCCGAAATATGATCCGCCAATGTCTGTCCATGTTTTTGAGGCTGAGTCTATTCTATAAACAGGGGAACCCCCCATCTCTAGTGCTGAAGTCCATACTCTGTGAAGTTGACCTTCTCTCTGCCCTCCTGGCTCTGCAACTTGAATACCTTTAAATTTCTCTTCTTTCAATATTTTAAAGAATTCTTGGATTGGTGCGTTACCTTCTCCTAATTCAATATGTTCATCATGATATCCAAAGTTATCTGATAAGTGAACATGGCCTATTATTTTATCCCTTACTAATGGTCTAAGCTCTTTTTCCATCCACTTTGCAAATCCTTTGTCATCCCCTTGAAAGTATTTTTTCCACATATTGAGGTGGCCTATATCAAATGTACCTTTGATATGCTCTTCTGCAACCATTTTTGCCTTACTTTTGCTCATCTTATACTTTTCATCTTTCATTAACATTTTTGCCATCTCATCTCTTGATTTTTTAATTATTTTTCTGTACTCTCTCGGATGTGAACCATATCTCTCCACTGCCCAGTTTTCCGGAGCAACCCAAAGTGGTTTCTTTAGTTTCTTGTCTATTTCTATCTTGTATGCTTTCATCGCCGATTGTGCAATTGTATCTGCTTCTTTTCCTATCCCATAGTCTGTTATTTCTTGATAATCTTTAAGCTGTCTTTCAGATTCATCTATATTTCTCTTTTCTCCTGCGGCTATGTGTTCCCACGTTCTTTTTTGTTCAGCCATTTTGTCTCTGTTTTCTTCAAGATATTTTTTTGGATCTTCAGATATTTTCTTCATATGCTCTAGAGGAAGTTGTTCCTCTCCAGGTCTTTTGGCTTCTTCTGCCAGAAGCTTATTGAAGAATTGGTGTTTAGAAGAAGAAGTTATTTCGTAATCCTCCAATAAATCATTGTAATGTTTTTCTTTTTTTTTAAACTCCTTAACCCTTTCTAAGCTTCTTAACATCTCCCCCTTTATTCTTTCTTCCTGACCTTGTTTTACGCCATGATAAAAATAGTTTATTTCATTCCCATATTTTTCTTTTTCTACAGGATTTAGTTTATCAAATTCGGATTTTGAATCTTCAAAGCTCACACGTTTCATTTTTGGTATACCTTCTTCATCCATTACAATGTTGCCTTTTTCATCTTTCTCCGGCTGAAGCATCTCTTCTTCTTTGCTTAGTGGTGTTAGCGATCCATTTTTGGTATTTACAAAGTAGAGTGGTGCTTTCCGTTCTTCTTGCTCATAACTTTTGAATTTCCCAACCTCTGCTCCTTCTTTTGCACCTGCAGAGAATACTGGCCTCTCGAAACCATCAATATGAAAAACTACTGGGCCTCCTCCAGATACATCAGCTGCAAAATCAGCCGTTCTTCCCATCTCATCAATAGCTTTCTGTCTGGCTTCATCTGAAAATCCTTGACCTGTAAATCCTGAGAATGACGCTCCCCCTCCCCCCATGTTTGGAGTTGCGTGCGTTGTTACTTCAACTTCGTTAACACGTGCAAGTTCCTTCATCTCTTGCCTTTCTAACTTGCCCCATGATTCAGGGGTTCCCTTCTCTTGACCCTTCCCTGGAGCTCCAAAGAATGTTAATTCCATATTCTCTGTTCCCATAAAAATTCCTGCTTTTAAGTTCTTCAGAGGATCTCCTCCTAGAGAGTATCCTAACTGCTTCGGATTGAGTGTAACTTCTTCCCTTTCTTTCTTATTCAGGGAGTTCCAGTAATCTGTGTCAAAAATCATAGAATTATAAGGGAAACCCAAGTTAAAAACGTTTTTATTCGGTCATCATGCCATTCTGTTTCTTGAAGATGTAATAAGCTAGATATGCATCTAATTCTGCCAAAAACTTAGCAGAATCTTTTTCTGAAGATGAGGGTCCTTTTTGTTTTTTCTTGAATTCAACACCTGCAATCTCTTTGAAGAAATCTCCCAATGCCATGAATGGTTCAAACATTCCGGCTTTTGGTTTCTCCTTTTTTTCCTCTGGTTCCTTGTGAATATCAAAAGCCCCTCCAGCTTTTTCTAAATAATATGTTAGTTCATCTCTCAATGCTTCTATTGAAGAGTCAACAACTCCTAAGAGATCCATATCATCTTCATTTAGACTTTTTTGATAATCTTCTAAATCTTTTTTTGATAGGGTTGCTCCATCAATAATTATTTCTGACTGACCCATATGCATTGCTCCCTTTTGTCCTTCATCTTGATAAGCCATTTGAGGTATTGCAACAAAATTTATTTTTACTCTTACTACGGGGAAGTAATCTTTGAATTTTTCTTTTACTTTTCCTCTTTCTGTGTCCTTGAAGTATTCATCCCTTATTGCTAAGAATTCTAATTCTAATTTTGAAGTTTCAAATGCTGCTACAATGTCTTTGTCAGTTGCTATACCTTCTGTTTTCATTTGGAGACGTTGTATATTCCTTAAGTATGGCCTTAACCAACTGAGATATAATCTTATGACTGAATAATGCTGTCTCAAGTAGCCAAGTTTGAATTTTTGACCTACAGAAAGTTCTTGGTAGGTCTTTTCTCTCCAAACTAAATATTGTTTTAATTTTCTTCCTAGAACCTCTCTTACTTTTTTATTTATTCCATATGTTTCCTTGAGTTTTTTGACCTCTTTGTCCACATCCTTGTCTGTCTTTGGATGTATTGAGAAAAATAAATCTGCTAGTGCTGCAAATCCGACTTGGCTTGTTAAACCCATTATAGATGTTGGATTTTGTGCACCACCTTCAACTACGTCACCCCATATAGATTTTAGATGTACTTCTGCGTTTTTATCTCCTTTATCAGAGTCATCATAAAATTTTAGACGTTCTTCCATAATTCTTAATTCTCTGAGTAATTGAAACATTGTTTTGACCATGCTTCCGACGTTCTGCATTATCTGTTGGAATTTGTCAATCTGCGCCCCTCTTTTCTGTTCTACTGATCCCCAATAAGAAGAAGTTTCACCTGCAGAGTAAATATCTTTTGTCTTTACTACATGGCCGGCATCTCCTTTAATTCCCCTCCCGAATGGTTCATCATCAGTCAATGTTCTTAGAATCATAAAATATTTTGCTTCCACACCCGCTTGTGGAGAATCCATCAAAAGCCTATAGTGTGCTTTTCCACCAAACTTTCCACTAACCCTACCAGTGGGCTGATCCTTTCCAAGATTCTTAGAAAATATGTCTCCTATTGGTTCCTCTTTTTTTGTTTTGGCCATAAGAACTTCCCTTGATAGTTGTTACAAAAATCTTTTATATATCCAAACTTATAAATGTTGTTGTAGAGGTGTACATATGGGCATATTTGGCAAGCTATTTGGTAAGAAAAAAACAGAAGATTTCTCAATGCCTGAACTACCTTCAGATATTGATGAAGGGGGTGCATGGTCTGCTCCTGAATTAGAAGGAGTTTCTAGAAGGGATGAAATGGCAGAATTTCATGTTCCAGAGATAAATCAACCTACTGGGAGGGTCAGTGGTGAGAGATTTGAAGGGAGTGTTTCTCCTAAAGATATACAGCTCATTTTAAGTAAATTAGACTTAATTAGCAGTAGATTAGATAATCTCAATAGGAGATTTGAAAATATGGAATCTGGAAATAAAAAAGATGTTTGGTGATTATTTCTCTTTTATCACTTTTATGAATATTAGAAATACTGAGATTGTTATGAATGTATCTGCAAAATTGAATAATGGATAATTGAAAATCTTTATGTTGATGAAATCTATTACATGTCCTCTGAAAATTCTATCTGTTAGGTTACCAAAAATTCCTCCAAGCAACATTGAAAATGCAAGAGGATGATAAGCAAAATATCTGTTTACATAGAATATTGCAATGAATGCAATTACCATTAATAGGATTTGAGAATTCTTAAACATCCCCCATGCCGCGCCAGTGTTGGTAGTGAAATTAAAATTCTGGATAACAATTAATTTTGATATTTGATCAATAATTAAAATTATGATTGCAAGAATAAAACCTTGTTTTTTTGATGTAATCATCTTAGAAGGTGTGCATACTTGTGAAACCTTTTATTTCATCAAGTAGGAGATGTGTTTCTTTGTATAATTGTATTTCATTATCTTCCATCCTTTCTCTGGCTATGTATCTTTCATAGACTTTTCTTCCAAAGTTTCCAACTGATTTTTTCATCTTGTCACCTACATCTTTTATCAGGTAGGCAGACATCCTGATTTCCATGTTGCATTTGTTAGTTTTTATTTTGAGGCCTTCTTTTTCTATATCTACCTTTGAAATTCCAAGTATAAAAAAATTAACTTCTATGACAAATTTTGTGTAGTCGCTGGCTTTCTTTGTTGCTTCCCAGAAAATCTTCAAATTGTCTGCTCCACCTTGCTCATGCTTTTCATAACCTTTTTCGTAGAAATCATAGCCCATCACCTCAAACCATGAAAAAAGGCGTTGATAGAGCTCTTCGAAGTCAAATATGGAATCTTGCTTAATCTTCAGATTCTCAAATAAATATTCTCTGGCACCTTCTTCCATCTTAAATTCTTAGAAAGATTGATATATATAGGTTTTGGAAGAGATTTATGATAAGGAAAATACATGCTAAACTTCTAAAAAATTATGGAACTCAGGGTTGGTGGCCACTGAAAAATGTTTATTCTGATGGGAATAAGTCTAAGAATTTGAATGATGAAGAGATTTTTGAAATAAGTGTTGGGGCAATATTGACTCAGAACGCCGCATGGAAAAATGTTGAAAAATCTTTGAACAATTTGAGAAATGAAAATTTATTGAGTAAAGAAGGAATAAAGAATATTGAAAGTGAAAGGCTTGCTGAACTGATAAAATCCTCTGTGTACCATAATCAGAAAACAAAGAAATTGAAACTCCTTGTAGATTTTTTGAATTCTGGTAAGGAAATAAATAGAGAAAATCTTTTAGATATTTGGGGTGTTGGTCCTGAGACTGCAGACTCAATACTCCTTTATGCTTATAAAAAACCAATATTTGTTGTGGATGCTTATACTAAAAGAATATTTTCAAGATTGGGATTAATTGATAAAAAAGATAGTTATGATAATGTGCAAAAGTATTTTATGAATAATCTTAAAGAAGATGTGGGATTATTTAATGAATATCATGCATTGATTGTAGAACATGCCAAACAAAAATGTAAAACCAAACCGGATTGTGATAGCTGTTGTTTGAAGGAATTATGTAATTATGGGTGTGAAAAATCCTAATGGGAAGTATATTATTTGTTACCACTAATTTTTTAATTGCTATTTCTTAATTTGTATTATGAATGGAAAATATTATGGTGTTTTGAAGCCAGGAATTATGGAAGTTTACTGTGGTCCGATGAAGAGCGGTAAAACTAGAGAATTATTGAATAGGATCGATAAATTAAGTTATTTGCCTGGCTGTGAGTTGGATATATTCAAGCCCTCTC
>CEPX01125789.1_pt1 | contig 16229 bp, 20 predicted proteins | sample 361361 | NCBI WGS metagenome assembly CEPX01 (sample SAMEA2619974, study PRJEB7988) | marine metagenome | biome: marine biome (ENVO:00000447); feature: mesopelagic zone (ENVO:00000213) & marine oxygen minimum zone (ENVO:01000065); material: "saline water (ENVO:00002010), including plankton... | reverse complement strand
CGAAAAGGGAGGGCCCTAGTGAAAAAATCCAATTGCAAGTGCAAAGACTTTGGCTATTGCCATAAGTACCGGTGCCAGACTGGATTACACGAGTGGCTAGCGTGCCAAAAGAGATCGGCGTCAAGAATAGAATCTATTGCCTCAAACCCCTTGGCAAACCGATTTCAGGAGCCAAAGGATAAGGGGGCAGCAAAAGTCGTTGTTTCCGAGACAAACGTTGCAGTAGAATTGGACGCTCTTCAGTTCATAAAAAAGGGAATATTTTTCCAGACCATTGTGACGAGCAAGCTTGAAACCCATAGGGACGATGTAGAAAGATATCTCAAGGAAGCAGGGGTATCATATAGTAGGCTTATTATGTACCCGCTCCAAAGATGGTTTTCCAGTAGGTCTGATTGCACGGAGGACGAATTATTTTTACAAAACCATGAGGTCGCGGACTTTTTTTCTGAGCTAGAGGATAAGGTATTTATAGTAGCAAGCTGCGGCATTGCTTATCTACTAAACAAAAAAACAAACAAGAGGACAACCTGTTTACCAAAAGGAATTATTTATGAATAGAAAAGTGACAAGAGAAGAGAGACGGGAAATTTATAAAAAGGGACTCTCTGAATGCATATGCGATACCCCCGGAGAATGTCAGCTTTTCATGTTGGCAATGTCTGAAAATCTACACCGCAGATGCCAAAACAGGCAGTCTGACCGTGATTGGTTTCTTGAGTCGGTTAAAAGAAGAGACACTGATCAAGCAAATATAGATTATCAGAAAAAACTTACCGAGCAAGCAGCAAATGCTAAAATAGACAATGCCATACTGGCTCTAGAAAGTCAGGGGATAGGACTAGAAGACAAAAGGTCTAAGGGGCTCGGAGACACCGTGGCAAAGGTTCTTGGGGCCTTTGGAATAACCAAAGAAGTAATTTCAAAGACTACGGGAAGTAACTGCAACTGCGACAAAAGAAAGGCATGGCTTAACAAAATTTTTCCCTATGGAGTCAAGGAAGATGACTGAGTACAGTCCCTGCGAATGTTCTGGTGCTGGATTTTGTCATCGCTATAACAGGGAAATGAGTGTGGATCTATATAGTCTCTGCAAGACCCGCGAGGACTATAGGAAATCCTTTGATGAATATCTTACAGAAGAAGAGAGGAAGAGAATAGAACAATTAAAAATAGAGTCTGAGGAAATAAAAAGCAATACAGAGAGCCTAGACCTATCTCAAGAGCCGATGCTTGATGAGAATAAAGAATCGAACGACAGGTTAGCAAATGTTTTTGTTGAGGAAATGGGAAAGATTGGAATCCACGAAGACAACATTGAAAAACATTCCAAGGGTCTTGGTGACACCATAGAAAAGGTGTTAAAGATAATAGGAATTTCACCAGAGAGATTTGAAACACTTCCAAACGTGGGCGGATGTGGGTGTTCAGAGCGCAAAAAATTCCTAAATAAAATCTTACCATACAGGAATAATAAAAAGTAACAAAAAAGGGGGGTATAAACCCCCCTCTTCTTTTAATAACTAAGCGCAGAGGCCCCTAGGAGGCCGCTGGTGGCTTATATATGAACCACCCCTTATCAGGCAGATATCCCCTATTCTTCTCAGCGTAGCCTTTTTCGTTTATCCTTTGCTCTTGCTGCTTTTCAGAAAGCTGATCCCATCTGATCTTAGGATAAATCTGACCACCCTTTTTGGTTCTACCAAAAATGAGCTTACCCCTACAGTCTTGACAAACAATCTCAAGCCAGTCATTTTCAGAGCTATCAAACCTACACACAAACTTCACATTGAACGAGCTGCACTTGCCGCAGCAATTGTGTTGAAAGATTTCTTGAACCCTAGCAACTTGCTTAAAAAGCTCTTCTTCTGTTTCGGCGTCTGCCTCAAACCACAGATCGTTAGATGCTTTAATTCTAGCCCTCATATCTATTTACCTCCCGAGTCAAATGCTTCACGCCAATTAGAGTCATAGCCAGTCAATTTCTTTGGAACCAGAGACGCGTCTCTCTGATATTCAGACAGAGACGCAAGGATCATTCTGCCCTGTAGATTACTAACAGCCCTTACCGACTTAACGCCGGTGCAGGATGACTGAACAGCCTTCTTCAAGTTAATATCAAGCCTCTTGCACATTTGATTAATTGCAAGTATTTGTTGATCTGTAATGTCTTCCTCTGATGCCATTAGGTCATCTTCGGCCGAATTCTGCATTTCCTCTGCCGTGACCACGCGAATCTTAAGAGCCCTCCTAATGGCCTTTCCTTCTGCGCGAGTATCGGCAGTTGCGACTAAGTGCTGATTGAATGGATGAGGTATGTTACTGCGATTAACGTCTACGCACCCATCTACAGTTATCAGGTCTCCCGTATCATGCCTCCGTATTTGCAGAGTGTGCTTAATTGTGCAAATACCGCGTCCGGAATCGTAGTCATGAATGTCGCTCGTGGAGGAAAGAATATCACCAAAAACAACTTCTGTGACACGCCTTAGGCCATCTACGGTTGGGTTACCCTCCTTGAGTTCGCCATCAGAAAGGTGGTCTAGGACATATTCACTCCAACTGGGATCGTAGGGACATGGAGCCCTTTCCTTGCTCTCTTCCTTTTCGAGGATCGCTTCTTCCTGAACCTCGGCTACAACTTGGTCGAAATCGCTTTTCTTACTCATATTTCTATATACCTCTTATTTTCCTTTGGAAATTTTTCCTCAATCCTATTTATTACCTTAAGTAACTCTTCAAGAACGCTGCGTAAGTATCTATTAGAGATCCTCTTTTTTTGTCTAATCCTTATAAGAACTAAACCTTGCTCTAATATGAGACCCGTTTTCTCTAAGTCAGACCTTTGATTTCTTCTTAAGTTTTCTTCACCCCAGACCGGCTCAAAGTGGGAGGGGCCATCTACTTCTATGGCAGTCCTTAAGTCTTCAATAAAGAGATCGGTTTCCAACTTCTGGTTTTTTAGCCAATGTTCCTTATGGAATTGTACCCTATAGTTTCTTTTTGTTAGTTCTCTAAGTATAAATTTTTCCAGCTTTGACCCCTCCTTCGAGGCCTTCCTTATGGCTTCGCTTCCTTTGCTTATAATGTTTCTTTTTTCTTCTTCGCTTTTTCGATCCCAAGACTCTCTTGCAACCGCAGATCTTTGATTTCTCTCTTGATCTGTAAGCTCATCCCAGACACGCCCTTGACTATCGCTGATCTTGAGCCTTGTTTCTTCGCTGCGCTCCTTCCCTTCCGTGGGGTGTTCAGACCGCCCTTGGTTTAGAGCCACCCTTTGGGCCGAGCTTTTGTTTCTAGATTGTATACCAAGTCTCTTGGCTTCTCTTCTGACCTTATTGGGGTACGTTGATAGTTCTTTTGAGATACTAAGCCAGCTCATCTCTTTTTCGTGATAGGCGTCCAACAAAAAAACCTTCCTTTCTTCGTCTGATAGCTTCCAATACGATTTATTTTTTTTATTCATTTTCTATCTCACTAAAATTCCAATCTTTTACAATAAATTTTGGTTCTTTAAACAGGCCCTTGATAAGACCATAGTCTTTTTCATTAGAAACAATAAGCTCCACTTCTTCATTAAGATAAATGCTTTTCAGCTCTTCATATATAAGCGGCTGAAACCCAACCCACTCTAAAGATCTAATATAAAAATACTTCTTGGACGGCATTTTAAGTTTAGCTACGAGTATTGCGGTCGGTATGTCTGTGGAAATTACAGTCCCTCCGAAGTCATAAACGCGCAAGGTTTGCAAATAAGGAACAGGATATTTTTGTGAAACCGCCCCCATGCCAAACAGACAATAGTTTTTGTTATTTTTATAGACACTTTCAATAGTCTGATCGTCACATGCTTCCCCCAGCAAGATACCTATCACAATAACTCTCCCTTCTTTTCTATGAGATGGTCGCTTTCCTTTTTTAGTCCAAAGAAGCCCAGTATTTGGCTGCATAAATCAAAGTATGTTTGGTTTTTTACAGACAGCCTATATATATCTTGATCTCCCTTTTCCAGCGCCTCGTCTACTTTGTTTTTAAGATCAAGAATGTTCTTGAAACCTGATATCGTATTTTTCCGTAGCCAATCTAGGTCGTAGTGCGATCCCCCGTCTAGGTCGACGTACACCCTTGTCGATGCCATTGCATTCGCCCTCACTTGATCAGAGACGATACCTAGGTAGTTGGGGACGTTGACGGAGAGGTTTCCGAATATCTTAGTATTATAGTTGGAGCAGAGAAACTGCAAAATTCCAACCTCCTCTGGGGTGCCTTGTATGTAGTCTGTTATGCACAAGACATCAGACGCAAGTGATGGGTCTGGAGTAGGATTCCCTATCCTGCCTAGCATAACCCCGTCTTCAAAGACAAGGAAGGGAAGATCTGGGGAGCCTTTTTTGCATATGCTTAGATGGGGGGCGACAGCCGGGCTGTTAATTTCCCCTACGGCAATAATTCTTGTCTGGGGATACCTGCCGGAAGCTACCTCAAAAGCCCTGTCGTTCAGCACGCTAGAATCTACCACCAAAATCTGTGGGGATATCTCATCGAACATATCCATAGCCGGTTTCGCTGCTCGGTTCCAGTGCGAAACCTGAAGGCCCGGAACCCATGCCAAAGAAGACGCTATGCCCTCTCCAACGCGACCCATATCCATCTGCACAAGTGTCTTCATATTATGTCCTTTGCTCTTTTTATGTCTTTAGATGTATCTACATCCACTACCCTAACGGCGGGATTGTCGACACATTTAAACATTCCCCCGCGATCAATTATCTTATTTATTACTTCAAAAGTAAAAAGCTTTTTATTGTTTCTATCCCAAACGACATCCTTCAGGATCTCAAGCTCTTCTCCCTCGAAGTAAGCAATTTGACACCATTTGGTTGGCAGGTCATACATCAGATTTTCCAGATTGTTCTTTGAATTTATAATGCACCCCACCTCACCGTCGCCCATGGACTGATTGGACACAAAGACGCAAGACTGGTCATAGCTCAGGGAGCCGATTGTGTTTTCTGTAAATACTAAGTCTCCGTTTATTATTAAAAGCCTCTCTGTTTGCGGTATAGACCTAAGCCCCAAGCCTATGCTGCGGCAAACATTTGTGTCTTCGTATAGTTCATTTTCTACTTTTATTATTTCTGGCGGGGAGAGTTCCATTAGTTTGTCAGCCTGAAATCCACAGACCAGCACCAAACTATAGTCCTTGAAGGCGTTGTCTATAAGGTACAACTGTCGCTCCAAGATACTCTGTCCGTACTTTATTGTTATTAATGATTTAGGCCCATAAGACTTCATTCTTTTCCCAAGACCCGCCGCCGGTATCAATATATCCAGACTTCCAACGGATCTAAGGGTCTTTTTTATTTTCCTAGTATGTCTAATGCTCATAAATGAATCTAACCCCTACCACCTTTCGGTTTAGTTTTTTATCATTAGCAATTCCCAAGATGTCATCAACAGAGGAAGCCCTCGGTGTAACTGCTGTTTTCTTTATGAAGAACGGCCTGCTTTCGCGTTCGTTATTATTTGCAAAAACAACATTCAAATTTTTCTCTTTGTTAAATGCGTCCATAATTTTTTGAGCGTTGTTGGGCATTGAAAAGAAAAATCCGGGGGGCAGGTATCCAAAAATATCAAATGTCGGATTATTAAAAACTTTTACCAGCATTTCGTCTTCATTTTGTAAGTTATAATATGTAATGATGTTGCTGTAGTCTTGCATTGGCAGCCTCAATACATGGCTCACTACCCCTATATTTTTAAGCTTGGACATATATCTTCTATGTTAAGTATATATTCTTCAGATCCTTCTTCAAATTCTTTAAGTTTTTCTACTATAGGTATGTTGAAGCAATTTCCACCATGCTTAAGGTGCAAAACAGAGTTGACCAATTCCACATTACCTTCTTTGGTTGGGTAAGCATATCCGGCCCGACCCATGTCCTCTACAAAAAACTTTTGTAACTCTTGACTAAGGACGCTAGGAACCTCAAACCCAGAGTTAAAACAAATATAAAATACTATTTTATAATCATTCTTTGTGTTGTCAATAACCATGTCAACGCATTCTCGATTTTCAGTCTCTTCATCAAAAAACGTTTGAAGGCGCCACTCAATCTTTTTATAATCAGAAGCCGATATGTGCCTCACAAGTTCTCTTTGGGGGATGTCTTTTCTTTTATTTATAATGCTCACAACTCGTGGTGGGTTTTTTTGATTCTCCAGAGACATTAGAGACCTATCTAGACCTTCGAGTGAATCGAGGGGTCCAAAATAAATTATAGCATGATACTTGATGCGCAGTTCTCTGAGAACCGCTTCCTCTCTCTCAGACTTTGGCACCTCCGCTCCCCATTCTTCCCCGCGCTTATACATACAAATACGCATGTTTATCACATCAAATTCATTGTTATGAGCGTCATAGACCTTAACTATATCAGCTCCAGCCTTCCTGTAGGCCTCCAGACGATTGAATTGGCACCCAATCTGGGTTTGCTTGTCCTTTATGGAAAATATACAGCCCAAGCAGGCTGTGTGTAGCTCTGTTATCATGGGTAGTTCTTTTGTCATTGTCTTTGCGCCTCCACGGTGTATCTATAGCCAACTATTCCAATCAAGGACACATTCAAACCAAGTGAAGAGAGCGCGTTCTTCAGCTCGTGAGCAGAGACAAGTCTATTGCGCCCGTTGAGCATCACTTCCGAGGCGTGTTGGAGATTACAAACCCCAAATGCGGCGCTCTTTATTACTTGTATTGCATCTGTACCTGTTATTCTTAACGTGCCTCCGTGCCGGACTTTCTTGATAGCTATCTCCAGTATGTCTGGTTTGTCGCTGAATTCAAGAACGTCTAGTAATTCTATCTCCTCAAAAATTGCATCTGGCAACGAATCTATTTCTAGGCTTGTAACTAACGAGATGGAGTCTTTTTTATTTTCGAAAGGTGGCGACGATTTTCCATCCACATAAACAATGGCTTTCATTTTAATTCCTCATAAAAAAAGAGTTGGAAGCATAGGAAAAAACTTGCTTCCACTTTTTGATAAACGTTTCTTCATCCACGCAAGTATTTGATACATATTTTCGTGCCCTGTCTCCAACCTCGGCATACTTGCCATTTTTGCAGCCTTCCATTAGGGCTTTTAGGCTCGGTATATCTGAGAACAAAAGGCCGTTTTCCCCATGTGTGATTATTCTTTCTGTTTCGGGAGTACGCGGAGACAAGGAGATGCAGCCAGCGGCCATGGCCTCCAGAGTTTTATTGTCAATGTTGTTCCAAGTGTTTATATAAAATTTAAAGTCGAGTGGGTCTTTTGGTTTTTCTGGATGAAATCGTGGAGAGCAACCAAACTCATTGACGGGGCCCTGAATGTATGCCATGATTTCTTGTGGTATATTGTTGTCTAAAAGAAAATCTTCCTTCTTTTTGCGCCTTTCAAAAAAGCGATTGTCAACAGTTGTTGGTATTGTAATGGATATTCCGTATGTAGAGGTTTCCCAAGAATTTTTTATGCCGTCTGACAAGGCAACATTTATTTGTCCTACCCTCGGCTCTAGAGAAACTGGGGGCGAAACAGTCGCATGGAGGGGGAGTTTTTGAAATACTTTTTTGCTTACGTGGTCGACCGTAACAAGGGGAACATGCAGAGAGGCAGCAAGACTGGCTGCCACATCAAATTCTTGGAGCCTTCCATTGCATATTACAAGGTCAAAAAATGGGATATTGCAATCAGACAAATCTTTACCTAATATAAACAGGCCCTCTGGTGATGGCACAATGGTCTCTTTCCAATCAGATAGGCCATCCTGCCTGATAACATAAATGTCGCAGTCGCACCTAGACAAGAGACTCAAGTATTTTTCGTTTTCTCTACAGAAAGAGACGCACTTGAGTCGGCTATCGGGAGTTCTGGTGGCTGATCTTATTATATTAGAGGTTATGAGCATAGTATTTCCTCAATTGTTTTTGATTGCCGTAGGTGGGACAATGGCCCTTCTGATTCTGCGCCCCTTCTTGATTTTTTCAGAAATCCAATTTTGCTATCGAAGCTCTCTCTCATTGCCTTTTTTAGAGATGTGATATTGGGCATAATACAGCTTTCTCTGGCTGTAAACATGTCTCTTAGGGGGCGGTCTGGGCATATTAAAACATCCTCAATGGATTCTACAACAGAGCCGTTTTTGTTGTTAACATACTCGTCTCTACCTGAGTTTTTGAGGACTATAGGGACATTCCCTTTTAAGAGCGCCTTGGCAGTTTCTGGATTAAACCCTATAGAAGATGCCATATCTATAAAGCAATGACAGTTATTATGAAGATCTTCGTCGCTTTGCACTAAGTGGATATGTGGGTAATAGGGCAGTCCATAAAGTCCCACCTCTTGCGTTACTTCGTTGATTAGAAGCTGAGCCTTTTCTGGGTCGTTGGCTTGCAAGACAAAACTTACGGCTTCGTTCAGGTGAAATTCTGCAAAGTAAGCTTGGAGGCTTTCCCTTACCCCTCCTCTGCTCTCTAGCTCTCCCCCTACAGAATAGAACGTGAACCTTCCGGGTGCTAAATTCTTTTCTCTAGAATCTGGCTCTTGAGCACCCCCTATCGAATAGATTTTTTTTCTCAAGTCTTTTGCTACACATTGCTTCTCAGCCTTAGTCGATACAAGCAACTTGTCAAGCAGATGCAGGTAATTGTCCCACTGATTGTTTCCTTTTGTTTCAATACTTGTAATTCCTACAACACTACCGAAATCCCCGCTATATATCATGTGGGGAGGGAGCATGTGTTGAACCAAAACGTCGTAGCGAGCCTTTTTATTCGCTTCAAACCTAAAAATGTTTGGGTCTAAGTTCGGCACTTTGCTATCTGACAGGAATATTGGCCGAGTAGTTAGCCCCACCCCTTCAATAAGAGATATGGATTTGATCAAGCTTCGGCTCGATGCGCCCCATGTGTCAGACTGCCTATAGGGCCCAATGAAAAGGATATCCATTATTGTTTTCTCCTTTGATAGGCCTGCTTGATAAATTCGTCGACAACCATTTGTTGCTGACCCGTTCTTATTTGTTCGCAGAGTAGCTTGTTCTTGGCTCTTTGAACCATTATTTCCCAAACATTGTCGACAGTAAAGGGCTCTAGGCTTTCTATATGCGCACCAAAAGCGACAGACTGCATAAGCTCAACTGCCTCGTAGGAGTAAGCGGCCTGTGGGTCTTTCAGTAGACTGCCGTAGCACCATCTAACTAGATGCTCACCGTTCATATTTTCGGGACGGCTTTCTGGAATATCAATGTGTACATAGGGCGCGTCCCATCTTCCCTGCGTGCCAGTGGGTGTATAGGAATCAATATAGTCTTCCCATACCTTGGACGTTTTATCCCAGTCATACTTATCAAGAGTAGCCTTTCTTGTTTCTAGCATTTTCCTATTTCTTGCGCTTTCTGGCAGAGAGAAATGTTCTTCTAGAATTTTTGCTAGGTGCTCGTTGTCTGGGTGGGCTCGGTCGGCGCCAGTTTCCACCTCTCTGTACAGGCCCTTTACTTTTATGGGGTATCCATTAGTAAACCTAACTACATCCTCCATTGCGCTATAGTTTACAGCGGCAACGGGAACCCCACAGGCTGCGGCTTCAACCTGTGGCATACCAAAGCCTTCGCATATAGCATATTGGACATAAAGGTCAAACAGATTATATATTTGTATTAAATCTGGTATTTCAAGCCCCAGTGCCACGCTGGGCATTACTGCTGCGCGAGCATTGCAGTGTTTGCATGTGGTAATTGCGTCCTGAAACAAGGTGCAAGAAAAATTAGCGCATGCTCGACAGACATAAGTAGCCAGAACTTTGTTTTGAAGGCCAAATTCTTGGACTCCTCCGGATATATCCCACCCGGCCTTTTCTGGATAGCTTGTGTGCAGATATAGAAATGTTTTTTCCGCCACCTTTGGATCTGAATTATCTAAGAACATCCTAAAGGATCTCATAAGCTCTACAAATAGCTTTCTCTTTTGATTTCTCATGACAGTTCCAACAATATTTATTTCTGGATCAATCCCGAGAGATCTTCGCAAGCTTTTTTTACTTGCAACGGGCTTATAAATATTTGGGTCTATGGCTGGAGAAGCGCACCCCACAACGTTTAGTTTATTATTAGACTGTTCCAGTAGGGTTTTGGCCCCAAATTCCGAATAAGCCAAGAGAGCATCACATTCCCCAAAGTTTTCTATCCACTTTCTACGCTGCGGCGCAGAGTCTACCGTGGGCATCCAAAGCCAGTGAAAGTAAGGGCGGTTTGCGGACTGAGCTATCCACTGATCCATCCAAGGGTCTCTGTATGTAAGAACTATGTCCGGTTTAAAATGCATTACAACTTTGTCGAATCTCCATAGGCCAAAGTGGTTGGCAGGATTTTGGTCAAAAATCTTTCTTTCTTCGTCGGTGGTGGGTGCATTGCCAAAGAACAGCCAATCTAAATTGTTGACTAAATTAAAGTCGCCATAGCCTGCAAACTCGGCCAATTCATACTTGCCCGTAGCGGCTAGCCTAGGGAGCACTTGCTTTGCATACGTTCCAAATCCAGACGCCAGCTTGTGGGATTCCGTAACAAACAGAACCTTTTTCTTATTCATTCTTTTCTCTTATCTTCTTAACGGCCTTGTAAAAGATCCTTTTTACATACGAGCTTGTCCTACCTGTAATGTCTGCCATTTCAGCTAGCTTGTATCCCATTTTTCTCAGTTCCAAAAAATTGACCTCTTCTTCAGAAAGTAAACTGGGCAAAACCTCCCACAGCTCATCTTTGTTTCTATACAGTGGACAACGAGCCCTTGTTAGGGGAGCATACCTTCCCTTTTTTGCGGATTTGATTTCCTTTATTATTTCCCATCTTATTGGGTTCCAAGCATATGTAGACAGTACCGCCCCCTTGGTGGGGTCATATTTTTTAAGCGCTTTCCAAAGCCCTATTCTTCCAGCCTGTATGTAGTCCTCACGTTCAGTTTGGTTCTGAGGTCTAAAGGAATTTACCACGGAGACAACAAGCCCCATGTTTTTTTCTATTAAATCGTCCATGCCTCCTCCTTATTATAGTACTTCTCAAACTAACTTGTTAGCTGCTCTACCTTTTTTATCAAAAAACTTCCTCTATTCTTATCCTTCATTCCCCTCAGGAGGACGGTGTTGCCTTCATGCAAGACCTTTTTATACTTTGCCCATTCGTCAGAAAAGGCCGTTACATTGTCAAGCGAGCAGCTTGTGTCGCTAACTGTGACAAATCCCATCGTCATGCCCTTGGCTTTCCCCTTTTTGATTTTCCACTCTCTCACCGAATCTATCTTAACTGCCAAAACTATGCCGCCCTTTGAGTTAAACCCATCTATAAACTCTTTGCACGAACAGTTGGACTTGCTGGTGTCATATTCCTCTACTTTGTTGCATGTCAAGGAAATTCCTAAAAGCTCTTCCTCTATCTTCGAGGTCCAAGCGGGGGAGTCGTATAGTTCATAGCCCGGATTGTTGTAGGTTGCCAGAAGGTCTTCGATTACAGGTATCCGGTCCTGCCTAAAGATAGGACGCTTCTTGCTCTTAACCCTTGACTCTTCTATCATGCGTCCGATTGCTTGTGGGGCGGTGGCTTCGGCATTATCTTCTTTATAGAGGCGTAGCCATTCTATTTCCCTTTTGGTAAACTCTTTAATTAAGCTGAAATGGTGCTGCATTTTGGAGCGAGACATTTCAAAACAATCAAATACACCCGCCAAGATCAGGGACTCAAAGGCTTTCTTGTTTACAAACGGAGCTACAAGAAGCAGAAAGCAATCCCAATCACACTCGCTCAGGTTTATATTGTTATCTTTTATATGGTTTACCATCTTCTTGAAAACAGAGGACCCTACATTTTTTACATTTGTCATTCCATAGGTTGGGTTTTTGCCAATCAGCTTAAACTCTTCATTCATATGGATGATGTTGGGCGGCATTACTTGAATGTCCATAATTTTAGCATTGTTTACGAGTTCATGCACTTCCCAAAAGGTGTCGGGCTTTCCAACGGCGTGCTTTAGATATGAGGTAAAAAACTCATGCGGGAAATGTGCCTTCGTGTAGGCAGTTAGATAGGAGTTATAGGCATAGCTAATCGCATGTGATTTATTGAAGGAGTATCTTTGGGATTTTTCTATCCAGCTAAATATCTCCTCCGCTTGCTCTCTGCTGACAACTCCCTTTTCGACCGACTTCTTTAAGAAAGACTTCTTTACCGTTGCCATAACGTCCGCTTTTTTCTTTCCGATGGCCTTGCGAAGGATGTCGGCCTCTTGGAGATCGAATCCAGCAATCTCTGTGGCTATAAGAATTGCCTGCTCTTGATATACTAAAATTCCATACGTGCTTTTTAGTATTGGCTCAAGAGATTCGTGCAAATATTCAAGCGGTTCACGATGATGCTTGCGATCAATGTAGTGCATGGTCAGGTTCTTTCCCTTGACCATCGCCTCCAAGCAGCCCGGACGCATGATAGCAATGAGGTCCGATAGTTCCTCTATGCTCTCTGGTTTTGTTTGTTTTGCAAGAGATCTGCCAAGCTGAGATTCTAGCTGAAAAACGCCCTTTGTGTTTCCTTCGCAAATTAAATCCCAAGTAGCCGAACACTCAAGGGGGATCTCTGTAATTTTTGGTTTGAAAATGATTCCATTGCTGCCTTCCTCGAACTCGCAGCCGCAGGCAAATTTTTTCATCTAGCAAAAGCCCCTTTAAATTTTTCCACCGTGGATTGCCGTCTATGAAACTTCATGAACTTAACCATAAGCTCGGCCTCATCGATGGTGTCCGACAGGGCTTCGTGTGCTTGGGCAGCTTCCATTCCAAAGAACTTGCGAAAAGCATCCAGCTTCATACTGCTAGGTTCATCTAGATTCTCGAACCACATAAATAAGATATCCATCATGTCAATTTTAGTTACTTTCGAGAAGGGAGACTTCGTTGAGTATTTTTCAGCGAGCCTATTGGCAATAACAAGATCAAATCCTATAATGTTATAGCCAGAAGGGATTGGCTCCGTGTACCACTGCCCAGCCTTTTTGTCAACCTCATATTTAGCACAATAGTTACAGAAATTTTTCCATACCACCTTCTCGCTCTGCCCCGCTTTCCAGCCCTTGACAATTTCCTCTGTCTTTACCCCTCGCTGTTTGGCGTGCCATGCAATTGTGTTCTGACGCTCTTTTGTGAAGTACTCCTCACTGCCAATGCCATCTGGTCGTATCGTTGCCCTGAACGCCTGATCCTTTTTTATTTCCAGCGTTTTGGGGTCTACTGGTACAGCCGCCAGCTCAACGGGATTGCATGTCTGGGGATCTGGGCTATCGGTTTCCCAGTCGAACACTATAATCCATCTATTGTTCACTTTTTTAGTTCCTTTATTTCCAATGTAGCTTGTTGGTTATTCAATTATACTACCGTCAATTTCTTTGGAATCAATTGCAAGACTAGAAGATATCCCCCCTCGCGGCTTAAACTTTACCGATATTGATAATTCGATGGGAGCATAGGTTTCCGCAATATGATTGTATATTGTATTTATAAATCTTTCGTATGATAAGAAAGAGTTCCTAAAACTGTAGATATATTTTTTGAATGACTTTAACTCAATAACCTTATCAGAAGGAACCATCCTTAGGTCGACACAACCAAAATCAGGCTGCTCCCTCTCACCCAGAAATGTAAGCTCCGGGCAGTGAATATTAATCTCGTACCGTCTGCTTGAGGGGTTTTTGATAGACCTTAATATGCTCTTATCGCCACGGTTGTTGCTCACGGCACTATACCCCGATTAAAATATTAGGAATTTCCATGATCTTATCTAACATCTTAATCCCTAAGACATCTAGTTTTAAAAGGCCCACATCTTCGCAACTGGGGCCCTCAAAGCCAGCCAGTAAGTCCTTTTCCTCGCGGTCTAAAACCATAGGACACACTTCGGAAATTGGCTGAGGGGAAACTACGACTCCCGCCGCGTGCTTAGACTGAATGATCTTTGTGTCTTCGAGGCGGATAGCCTGTTCAAAAATTTTAGCAAAGCGTCCCTGCAAATTTCCATCATCATCAATATAGCACCAATCGCTCAGCTTGTCGCTCTTGTTTTCAAGGGCCCACATAATAACAGAGGATGTTCCTAGCTCGTCCTTCATGTCTTGTAATTCATCTACGATTTTGGATTCGTCTAGTAGGTGGGATGTTATAGAGTTTTGTTCATCAAAGCCGATATTTCCACGGGCTGACATGACCCTCTTGAGTGCGGCGCGACCCTTTAGCGTTTGAAATGTAACGATTTGAGCAACATTATCTTTGCCGTATTTCATTTTGATATACTCAATTATATCTGACCTGCCACACTTAGGGACATCTATATCAATGTCAGGCATAGACACCCGGTTTCCTGAATTTCTTCCGGCATTGTAGAACCTTTCGAAGATTAAATTATAGGGAATGGGGTCAATCTTGGTTATGTCCATGAGATATGACACAATACATCCTGCTGCGCTTCCACGACCGGGGCCTGTAAGGTAGCCCTTTGAGTCCGCGTATTGCAAGATATCTCTAACGATTAAAAAGTAGCTTGATAGGTTTGTTTCTGTGAAAATCTCGATTTCTTTATCAACTCTTTTGCCATAGTCATCAAACATATCATGATTTTTGTCTATGTGATCCATTTTTTCTGACCATCCCTCACGACACAGGTGGCGAAGGTAGTCATTGGGGGACATGTTTCCGGGGCAGTTAAATGTAGGGGTATTGGGGGGCCCTAGTATATCGTAATCAGAACACATGTTTGCTATTTCCAAAGTGGCATCAAGCTCTTCGTCTGAGTGAAATTCTTTCATATCGTCATAGGTTGGGATATGATAATTGTTTGACTCGAAGAACGAACTCATTGACTTTGACTTCCCCTGTTTAATTTCATTCTGGATCTGCCCAATGCTTTTTCTCAGGGCAGTGCAAAGAAGCACTCGTTGATCGTGCGCGTCTTCTCGGCGGCAATAGTGCGCGTCTGGCGTTGCCACACAGGGAATTCCAGTTGCAATGGAAATCTCACGAAGTTTTTCGCCCACCTCTTTTGCTTTTTCGTTTATTAGGGAGTCAATGAGCTGAATTTCTATATAGAAGTTTCCCTTTCCAAATGCTTCTTGAAGCCTCTTCGCTTCCCGAACACCGTCGTTTTTCCAGTTCGGATTATCCGAAACAATGTTTGCAAGTCGAGATCCTAGATGGCCGCTAAAAGAAACTATTTTTCTTGAGTTTGCCACAGACTCAAGGAATTTTTCAAATCCAATTCTTGGTTTATGATAGAAGTGCTCTGGCTTGTTGGATTCAGAAACAAGAGACAAGAGCTTCTTCCATCCCTCTAGATCTTTAGCGAGAACAACCTGATGCATCAATTTGGAATTGGTTGGATCTTTTAAGGTAGCTTCTTGCTCGGAAAGATAAAATTCGCACCCCAAAATGGGCTTGAAGCCGTTCGATATTGTTTTATGAAAGTCTACAGCACCGGATACCGTCCCGTGATCTGTCAGGGCGCACGCATCGACCTCAATTTCTTCCAGACGATTTGCGATATGCTTTGTTTGTGAAAGTCCATCTAATAGCGAGTATTCACTATGTACATGGAGTGGTATATATGTCATACTGATAGTTCCGTTAGGTCTTTGTGTAGTTGGTCTATTGATAGATTATACATATCAACATGTGTTTTGAAGTTATTTGTTTTGTCAATTTTTCCCTTTTTCCAAATTGCAGCCTTTTCCATATACTCTTCGGCAGACATAAACCCACAAAGCCAAACGTTTTTCAATCCGTAATAACTTTTAGGATGTGTATTGCTAGACCTTTCAAATTCGAGGCTAATAAAAGCGTAGATGTCTGGCTTCTGGTGAGCGCTGGTATGTGCTACAGAAACATCATAGTTGCCGCGAGGCTTTACCGTTCTCCTCTTTGTCTTTACCTCTACTCTGTTTCCGTCTTTCATTAACAGGTCATGATTGTACTTATCTAGCCCCCTGTTGTTGCTCACTATTTCAGCCCCAATATACGGAGCCAAAGCTTCTTCTCCTAAGTAGCCTGCTAAATTTCCTCTACCCTTAAGGATGGAATTTCTAATTGAGCCTAGATTATCAGCCTTTGCTTTAGCCCTGTCTAGCATATCTTTAGAGAATGGTAATGAAATCATATCTCATTAAA
>CEPX01118660.1_pt1 | contig 16229 bp, 23 predicted proteins | sample 361361 | NCBI WGS metagenome assembly CEPX01 (sample SAMEA2619974, study PRJEB7988) | marine metagenome | biome: marine biome (ENVO:00000447); feature: mesopelagic zone (ENVO:00000213) & marine oxygen minimum zone (ENVO:01000065); material: "saline water (ENVO:00002010), including plankton... | reverse complement strand
CTCAGACGAGCAACCCCGCCATGCAGGAGACGACGATATCTCCCCCGACTCAACAGGCAACGGACAACGCGCTCCTGTTACAGCAGGAGGCCGCGAACTGGGGCATTCAGGCGACGTGGGGCGACGGCAATCCCATCTGGGAGGGTCTGAGCACCATTCCCGACTCGGTTCAATTCGTTGCGAAGTTCCGACAGAACATTCAACAGGTGATCCGCACCAAGGCTCTGGAGCAGGCGGCTGGCAATACGAACGGCACGCCTGATTCGGGCAACCCATCTCCCAAGGCACCACCCGCGATGGCGGCTCAGAGGGGACAATCTGCCCTCAACACGCCGGACGCGGTTCGGGAAGCCTTCATCAACAACCGTATAGAGAAGACGGATTACGAGAAACGTATGTCCGCCTTCCCATCAAGCGCATTTACTTAGGAGAAAGAAGACATGGCAACAGGTCTAACCCTGTCGTCCACCAGCAATCTGTCCACGGGACAGAAGATCCTGGTGGCGGCAGCGAAGATTGCTCTCGAACCTGCTGCCCCAGATCCCGATCTCGTATCAAACGAACGGATTCCTCTGGGGCACAAGCAGTGGGACATCCTCACCTACGCGAGACTCGCCACGGCGACGGCTCTCACCGAGGGTGTGGACCTTTCACAGAACCAACAGTTGGTGACGGCGGCTCTCCAGATCACGCCCTCCGAACATGGCATCATCACCACGCTCTCGAATCGCTTGGTTCGAAGGCAGGGTGACACGAATGTCGTCTCATCGGCGGGAACGATGCTGGCAAACTCTCTCCGTCGCAGACAGGCGTTGGACATCATCGCCCTGTACGACGGCTTCTCGAAGACCGCGCCGGGAGCCTCACTGGCAATCGACGTGACCCACTTCCGGGGTGCCGTTGCGTACCTGCTCACGGACAATGACAGCGCCTACGGGCCAGCACCGATGCCGGTCCACGCCGCGCTACACATCGAACAGATTTCAGACATCATCCTCGACATCACCGACCCCGGCGCGGTGGTTTCCTCTCGCGAAGGTCTCTCGGCAGAGATGTTGCAGCGATGGTGGAGGGGTCGTGATCGCCTCTACGGCGTCGAGGTGTTCCATTCAGGGAACATCACCCGCGACTCCAGTGGAGACTCCAAGGGCGCGATCTTCAACCCCGACGCTCTCCGACTTGTGATGGCGGACGATGCGGACGTGACCGAGGAAACAGACAATTCCCTCCGCGCCCGCGAGTACGGCATCTTCCAGGAATGGGGCGAGGGTGAGCGAGCTGATCCGTGGGGCGTCGAGGTATACAGTGATTCTGCAGCGACGATCTAGTGACAACTGAGACACAGAACCTGCAGGGGACTCTCCGTGAGCGAATCAACGCTGCGGAGAGGTCCTCTGACGGCGTTGCCCAGTGGCAGAAGATCGAGGGTTCGCCCACGATCAAGCTGTGGAGCACGGTCGAACAGGCCTGGACCGGGAATCTTCCCGCGAACAGGCTCGACGTGAACGGTTCTGTGTACCAACTCGACCAGATCATCCAGAAGTGCTCGGAATGCACCTACACGGGGTATGCGGACACGGTTGGGCAGCACGTGACTCAATCGGCAGAGTTGTACGAACTCCACAAAACTGCGGAGGTCGAGACGGCACAGACCGAGAACGGGTTCGCGTACAAATGCACGGCCTGTGGCACCACCTCTGCGAGGAGACATGCAATAGGACTGCATATCGAAGGGATCAGGAAAATAGCCGAATCGCACCGCAACGGTGTGAAAGAACTTACAATCAAACCGTTCACCCTGGGGCCATCGGAGCCGTACATCCTGAACGAGCAGACAGTCTCGGAAGGGGACGGATCCGAAGTTAACCGGGTTGTCGGGGAGACGCCCCAGCGTCCGCGCAGGCGCAGACGGCGTCGGAACAGGAGCAGGCGCTAGTGGTTACGACTGAAGAGGTACGAGCCGATCAGGGAGACGTCGCACTCGCGTGGGACGCATTTCTGGACGACCGAGACCGTCAGCACGTCGAGACGTTCCAGAGGGTCGATTGGAAGAACATTGTCCGCGACCTGAAGACGATGCACGACATAGAACTGCCCGAGGGGCTGGAGCCTCACTGGGTGGAGTCTGGCCGTGCGAAGTTCTGGCAGGAACAGATCGTTACGAAGGGCGTCGATAAGAAAGATGCCCAGGGTGTTCCTTACAGAGAACGTGAAACAGTGACCAACGGCTGGACACTAACCAGCAACCTGCCCGCGAACAACGCAGGGCAGATAGCGCACTGGCTTGGGAAGGGTCTCCGCTTCCGCCCGCCTCTGGCGGGTGTACCAGAAGAAGTGTTACAAGAGATCGCCCCGCTCTCCGATGAGTCCCAGGATGAAGACGAACAGGTGGAGTACGCCTGCGGCAGGCATCTCGATCTCGGCAGGATGGCCTTCAAGACGTGGAGGGCATATATCCAGCACTGCACGAGATACGTGGAGGTGCCGGAAGCAGATGCTCCCGACGAAGTTCTAGAAAAGATGCAGCGATACGAGTTCTACTGCCCCGTCCACGACGGTGCGTGGAACAACGAGAAATCTGTGAAGCTGCACCTCCGCTTTGATCACGAGAGGAAGCGGCAGTTCCCGAACATGAAGATTGATGAACTCAGGAGAAAGAACAATGGGTGAGTGGCTTTGGAGACAGAGCCGGGGTGAGAGATACGTCTTCGGCCTCTGGCAGGACTTCAAGACTCACGCTTATTACCTTCGGGTCGAGAGGCCCGATGGGACGAGCGATCAAGAACGGGTGGCAGACCCCGATGCCGCGAGAACACTTGCGGGCAATCTCGATGTGAATGGGAGATTCCCATCCCCTCCACCGCCACCTGAACCCGAGCCGGAACCGAAACCGGCTCCACGAAGATTTGGAAGAAGGAGTAAGTAAATGGCATTCCCTTCAAACAACGCCATCTCGCACGGCAACCAAGTCTCGGTTGTTGCGGTGGTGGGTGATACACAGAACTGGTACAAGGTGCCAGCCGTAGTCGATGTGACGGGGATGGAGTTCACCTTCGGCACCTCGACCACGAAAGCGGCTGATGCTTCAACGTCGATCTTCACGGCGGTGGCGAACGACGGAGCGACGACCGGAGTTGGCACGTCTGCTCTGTTCACCGCTCTCACGAATGCATCGATTGGTGCATCGAACGCTTGGACGGACATCACCGTTCGCAACGTGGCCGGATCGTCTACAACGGACCTCGACGCAGACGACGTGGTCAACCTTGTGACTACCACGGCGGGGACTGCGATCACTGGCTTCACGGCAGCGGTGGCGTACATCTACGGCAAGCCCGGCACGATCAACTAGAGGTACGTGATGACGGAACGCGAGGTCGCTGAGTACAAGCCCGAACACACGCTCGACTTCTATGTCGAGGCGAGGAACGGGCATAAGCGCAACTATGTCTTCGACTACGGAAAGTCGCGTTCATGCGACCATCCGAGCCTGAAGGTCGTTGCGCGAGGTGATATCGACTACATCTGCACGGAGTGCAATTATGTCTTCGCCATCACCGGAGCGTATCAGCGACCTCGCCATCACACCGTCATTGCGTCGATGTTCAAGATCATGGGATTTGCCAAGGACTTCGGGAACGATTCATTGATGGAGGTGCTCCGTCGTCCCATCGGTCAACAGGACGGTTCCCCGCACAAGGCTGTCCTTCCCGAGGGCAAGAGTTTCATGGACGTTTTGGCGGAGGTCGAAGACGTAGACACCACGACTCCTGACGGGGGTCAAGAGCAACTACAACTCCTCATCGAGGGGATGTGGGAAGGCAAAGCGCCGCAACTGAAGGAAGGTGTTCGTGACGACGAAAACAAAGCCCTCGGAGAAGCGGACGGCGAAAGTCCCGCCCTGCCCCATATGCAAGTCAGTTGAGTCTCTCGTAGTCCATGTCGGGATTCGAGAGAATCCCGAGACCTCCGTATATCGGTGCCCCAAGTGCCAGGTGGGGTACATCGCTCCTCCACACAACGATCTCCGCGCCTACTACGCGGACGAGTATCGCAAGACGCACTCCAATGCCGTTGGAAAGGTTCTCTCGCCACGGGAGAACTTCGATCTCATGCGCCCGCTTCTGGACAGGCGCGAAGAGTTCTTCAGGAAGTACATCCCCGAGGGCGCGAAGGTCTTGGAGATTGGTTGCTCGTCCGGTTACTTCCTCGACCGCATCAGGGACGACTACGCCGTTTTCGGGAACGAGTGGAATCCCGACGATGCTGCGTTCGTTCGTGACGAATTGGGTATTCCCTGTTCAGAGGAAGCGTTCGAGGACGCATATCCAGGGGAGGAGTTCACGGCCATCGTGGCGTATCAGGTCATCGAACATCTTCCCGATCCCCATGCGTGGATCACAGCGATCAAGAAGCGGCTCATTGGTGGTGGGTGGATCATCGTGGAGACCCCGAACTTGGATAATGCGCTCGTCTCCATCTACGACATCCCAGAGTTCAAGGACTTCTTCTTTCGTGAGAGCCACATCACGTACTTCGACCAAACAGCCCTGGCAAATACTCTTGGCTCTCACGGATTTGAGGCGCAGGTGTATCTCCGGCAGGATTACTCCTTCTGGAACACGGTTCATTGGCTCTACGCCAGAGAGCCTCAGCCCGACGTCGTGGTGGCGCGTGCTCCCATCAAGCCCATACCCGAGGGGCATCCTGCGGGAGTCATATTGAACCGTCTCTTTGCTCGCTTCGACCGTGAGTATCACACCGCGTTGGATACCTTGCGTGCGTGTGATTATCTGATGGGCGTTGGGCGTAAGAGGGAAATATGACGTACGTCAAAACCTCTGCGTGGATGCAACAATTCGCCACGCAACAGATGATCCCTGACGACAAGGCACAGCGGTTGTGGGGTGGGCTGGTTGATCAACCCACGCCCGAGAACAATTTCTACATGGACCTCTTCCACCCGCAATGGGTGCTCGATGCCCACAACACCCGTGAGGGTCGAGTCTTTATCTCTGGCACTGGCCCCTCACTGGCCTCTCAGGAGGGTTTGTTGAAACGCCTGTTCACCATTGAAGAGGTCTGGACGGTGAACCGGGCGAAGTGGTTCTTTCGTGACAAGCTTGGGCTCATCCCGAACTGTCACCTCATCACGGAACCGGGTCCCATCGGGCAGTGGGGGAAGATCATCTGGCATCCCTATGACTTTCCTGAAGTCAGAAACCGCATAGCGATCCACTGGTTCCCGGTTGATGCTCCGGGTTGGATGTGGGCGGCGAAGGCCCACGACGATGTCCAAGTCCGCTGGCAGGGCGTGGTGGGGATGGGAGAGACGTTCCCGCCGCTGCCCACGGCATGGGCGTCTCCGTTGACCTCGGTTCAACTAGCCTTGTGGTTTGGCTTCACCGAGATCTACATGCTGGGGATAGACACGACGCAGGACGGACAGGCATGGGACGTGGAGGCTGGCAGGACGGCAAATATCCGTTCTGTCACCTCCATCCTCGAATGTGCGGATCGTATGCAGTACCAGATGCGACTGAAGGGAAGGGTTATCTACGATTGCACTCCGAACGGACTGATCAATCGTGAGGGCGTGTTGCCCTATCGGGACTTGGAAGACGTCCTCCAAGAGCCGTGAGCGCCATCTTCGTCATCGGGAGTGGTCCCAGCCTCCTTAAACAGCAATCCATGCTCAAGGACTTGGAGACCACGTTCTGCTGCAACCGCTTTGAACAATGGGAGGCCCGCGACTTCACTCCCACCTACTACATCTGTAACGCCAGCGTGGTATCCAGAGGTCTTGAGCCGACCCACCCGCCGTTCAGGCGAGAGAAGTTTCTCGTCAGTGCGCGGAAGGACAAGCTGAATTGGTTTGAGGGGTGGCACAGCGTCTACAAACAACGAGATCACGACCTCTTGCTCCCTGGCCACGAGGGTCTTCTCACGGTCAAGAGCGGTGCCTCGATGGCCGCGATCATGGCGCAGGTCGCCGTGTGGCTTGGCTACAATGAACTCTACTTTCTCGGAATAGAGCAGCGCGGGAGGGGACATGTCTTTGACCTCAAGGGAGAGGGCACCGTCTTCCTCGCTTCCGCCGACGACGCGCTGTTTGGCATCTGGCAGTCGATCAAGGATACCTACGAAGGTCTGGGAGTGAAACTTCGTGATTGCACTCCCGATGGAAGGCTGAACGACATCCTCGAATACGTTCCGCTGGAGGAAGTCCTTGGAACTGAGTGACCTAAAGGGTAGATACAGCGGGAGGCTCTGGTGTGTGGGGAACGGTCCTTCCCTCAACCTGCTGACTCCCGAACAAAAGAAGGGGATCACGCAAGACGCCACCTTCGCCGGCTCTCGTTACTTTCTGTGGGCGGGCTGGACCCCCACCTTCTACGTTCTCACGGAGAGGAAGCAGAACCAGGAGTGGTTGGATCAGGCTCTGCATGGGAAGGCACGCGCTTCCGGTTCGAGATTCTGGGTGGACTGGCAACCGCCTCCCCAGGGGTGGATCGCAGTCCCGCATCCCCCGAACGGTGAGGCGCACGACGTATTGAACTACGGGGTGAGTAAGTGTCTCTGGGGAAAGTGCGGGGAGTTCGATGGAAGACAACACATCGCGCACGGAAAGGTGACTCCCTTAGCAATGGTGCAACTCGGTCTGTGGATGGGGTTTTCCGAGTTCTACCTCATAGGATGCGAGGCAACGAACGTGGGAGAAGCCTATGACGCGGAGAAAACGCGGAACTTCCACGCACCTGGTATCGAGCGGCAATATTTCGCTCGCGCAGCGGGAGATGCGAAGATCATCGACTGCACGCCGGGAGGGACGCTGGCGAAGGAGAGAGGCGGTCCTCTTCAGTACAGAGATTTGGACGAGGTGTTGGATGAAGTTCGTTCCTGAAGAATGGCATAACATCACCTCTGGCCGCATCTTCATTCTCGGCAATGGGCCGAGTTTGTTATCTCAGATGGAGTTGCTCAAGGAGTTGAACTACGAGGACACGATGACGTGCAACGGAATGCCGAACTGGATGGAACTCCCGTTCGAACCCACCTACCACGCCACGACGGACGTTCCACTCTGGAAGGTGTTGGAGAAGGTCTCTGCACCGCAGTGGAAGGATACGAACCGCTTCGCCTTTCAGAGAAAGGGTGAGGAGGAGCACGAAGCGTTCTACATCGTCCCGACGGAACCGGACAACATTCAGATAGACCCGGCTGGCATGGCGTGTCTCGGTGATGAATGGGAGGGCATGAGAACGGCCCGCACCACTCCTCTTACGATTGCTCAACTCGCGTGGTGGATGGGATATCGAGACCTCTACTACCTCGGGATCGAACAATCCCGGGGATACGTGTGGGACCCCGACGCGGTGATCAGTTTCTCGGGGAAGGCGGAGTTCCCCGTGGACAAGAACCCCAAGTATCTCATGGCGATTCAGCGAAGCGCGAGGAAGATGCGGAAAGACATCGAGAAACACGGCGGTGCGATATTCGATTGCACCCCCGAAGGCTTCCTGAACGAGACGTGTCCGTTGAAGCAGACACAGAACAGCGTCGCGGTGAGAGAGATACTTCCCTACGTCTCTCTGGGTGAGGTCTTATAATTCAGCCATGGCTCGCTGGCTCGATCCCAAGGAATACTGGGCGGGGACGATAAGCGACACGGCGGGGACGCTGTTCTCGTTCGCGGACTCTGGTTTTTCCTCTTCACTCCCAACTGGCGCTCACTCGTTCAAGGGGATCGTTGAGATTGCCCCGATAGAGGGTGCGACCTGTCTCTTTCTGGAGAAGGCTGCTACACTTGCTTCGTCCGCAAACCACAGCGGATCGCTAGCGGAGGTCCTGTGGGGGACCTCGTAGAGGGGGAGCCGTCCCATCCGGGAACGCTCTCCCTCTCGTTATTACTGGCCCTCTTTCTCGGCGAGGCCTTGCCCGAGGGGGTACTATTACACGCAACACTGATAGCAATCTCCGTGGCGGTTTGGAGATACCTGAGGAGGTGACTATGTGGAACGATTCGCGCGTCTTGGTGACTGGGTCAAGCGGTTTCTTGGGAAAGGCCCTCGTGGAGAGACTGGAGTCTCTCGACGCTATCGTGGCTCCTTTCGACCTTGCCCTTGGTGACGACGTTACTGACGCCCGTGCGGTGTCCAACGCTGTCCAGGCAGTCAATCCGTCTCATATCTTCCACCTCGCTGGAAATTCGATAGTCAACGATTCCGCCGACTCTCCGTGGCAGTCCGTGCAGGTGAACTCGTTCGGAACATTGAACGTACTCGAAGCCGCGAGAGTCTACATGGAGGACCACGCGCTGAGAGCGGTGGTCTGCTCCTCGAGCAACCACATCTACGGAAAGCAGGACAGGGTTCCCTACGGTGAGGGTGCTCCGTTCAATCACTACGGCGCGTATTCCGTGGGGAAGATCGCCGCTGATTATTTCGTCCAGCTCTATGCCAAGAACTACGGCGTCCCCACTGTTGCTTTGAGACATACGAACACCTACGGTCCCGAGGACCTCCACGACTCGCACATCGTGAGAGGGACTATTCTGAGCCTAATGGCTGGAGAATTCCCAGTGATTCGATCCCGAGGTTTGACGAAGAAGGGTTACCTCTACATCGACGACACGGTGGATGCGTATCTTGCTTCAACACTGGCTCCCGAGAGCGGCATCTCCGCGCTGAACGCCTCCTCTACTCTGAGTTGGAGCGCGGTCGAGATCGTCGCGGCGGTTCAGAACGTCATGCGGAAAGAGACCGAAGAGATGAACGGGCAGTGGAACATGCTGCATCAGGAGACCGACGAGAACGACGAGTATCTGGACTCCGCGTTGATTCAGAGTCTGGGTTGGAGACAGCGCGTTCCTCTCAGAGAGGGAATCGAGAGGACGGTGCTGGGGATGCGAGAAGCGGTACCTGCATGAGAGAAGAACTGGATACGACTCTTTCATGGGCTTGCTCGTTATGTGATAAGACATGGCCCATTGATGAAGATCCACGCGTTGTACCTGCGCACGTGCTGATGGCCCATCCCGAGACACACTTGCCGCCAAGGTTGTTGGAGCGGCATAAAGAGGCACAGCGTGCTAGAGATACGTTGTGACCTTCTCGCTGGCCTACATCCCCGCCCGAGGGGGAAGTAAGAGCCTTGTCGGGAAGAACAAGCGTCTCATGCACGGGAGACCGCTGGTAAGTTGGTCGATTCATCAGGCGATGTCGTCCTCGCAGATCAACCTCGTGATGGTCAGTTCGGACGACGACGAGATTCTGGAATACGCGGTTCAGGCAGGTGCGTTGCCGATGCTCCGCGCCACTCCCTTAGCGGGGGACGATGCTCAGATCGAAGACGCGATCATCGAGGAGGTCTCCTCGTTCCAGAGACAGCCGGACGAGATAGTGTTACTCCAGCCGACGTCTCCGTTGAGATACCCGTGGGACATAGACAGGGCATTGGAACACTTCCACCAAGCTCATGCCGATTCGCTGCTCTCGATGGTGGAGGCTCCGCACAAGTTCCTCTGGGGCCGCGACCGTGATCTTCAATGGAAGCGGCCCTACTATGAGAGGCCGCGCAGGCAGGATGTTCCAATTGGTTTCCAAGAGAACGGTGCAATATACGTCAGCACTTGGGGAGGCTTGAGAGCGAACCACTCTCGCCTGTTCGGCAAGATCGCCGCGTACGTGATGACTGAGGAACAGGGACCCGAGATAGATACCGAGGTTGATTGGGTTATCCTTAGTGGGTTGATGGAGAAATACCTGCTCACCGAGGAAATATGGTCCACATAACGGCAGAAATAGGGATAAACCATAATTCGGACGTTGGCCTAGCGAAGCAGATGATCACCGCCGCGCAACGTGCGGGTGCGAACGCGGTGAAGTTTCAGAAGAAAGACCCGCGTCGCTCCACGCCGGAAGACCAGTGGGACAAGCCCAAGCACACTCCCTGGGGAACGACCGAACGCTACATAGACTACAAGATCGAGATGGAGTTCGGACAAGAGGAGTGCGATGAACTCTGGGAACATGCTCGCTCTCTTGGTATTGACCTCTTCTGGTCCGTCTGGGACATCCCCTCCCTTGACTTCATTCTTCGGTACGATGCGCCGTTCATCAAGATTCCCTCCTCGAAGCTGACGGACGAGATGCTTCTCTTCGAAGCGGGTGCTTCGAGCAGGTCTCTGATCCTTTCCACGGGAATGAGCACCTTGGAGGAGGTTGAGATCGCAGTCTCCATCTCAAACCCCGAAGTCGTGATGCACTCCGTCTCGACGTACCCCTGTCCCGTGGACGAACTCAACCTCAATGCCCTGAGAACGCTGCAGGAGGCGTTTCCTCATCTTGCGTTGGGCTATTCGGGCCACGAGACCGGATTGGCGACCACGGTCGCTGCTGTGGCGATGGGAGCTACTTTCGTGGAAAGGCACTTCACTTTGGATAGATCGTTGCCGGGGACTGATCAGAGCGCCTCGGTCGAACCCGAGGGCTTTCGTAGAATGGTGAAGGACATCAGGAACGTGGAACTCGCTCTCGGGGATGGGGTGAAGCGAGTGATGCCTTCAGAGGAGGAAGCAATTATCAGGTTGCGAGGAAGAAGTGACTTACCAATATCCTCCAGGTAGTTCAATCGAATATCTCCCCGAAGGGTCCACGCATGCTCACTCAGTGTTGCTCTCCGCAGGGACGGGGATATCTCTTGAGTTGGAGGAGGCGGTGGAACTCCTCTCCGAAGCCGTCCTGGCCTGCAACGAAGACCGACACAACGGACACGGGCAGGATCACGGACAGGATGAAGCTGAGAAGGCGTACAAGGATGGCATTCATCAACTGATGACTCGCGATTTCGAGAAAGAGTACGCGCTGAAACTTCTCCAGAAACAGAGAGAGGACCTGTGGTACGGAGTTGGTTCGAAGGGCGGGCCAGTACCGGAGGCTGTCATCTTCCCTCAACAGGACGATCCGAAGAAGCTCAACGTCCTCGTCACGGCTCCAGACGGGACTCCGTCTATCTATCCCGCCGACATCGAAGCCGACGAGATGTTCGACGTCCCGACCGAGGAGAACGCCGTGAAGGACAAAGAAGGTGTTTCGTGGCAGCGCAAGCGAAGGTGGAGCTTCGATACGAGGGCGAGGAAAAACCTGCCCAGTGTATAGTGGTGCCATCACATAGTCGGTTAGTTGCGTAGGAGGTCGGAGGTTGGCACGCAACATCAACGTGGTGGACTTCGCCACGCTCACCGTTACCACGGCAGCGACCGTGGTTTCCACACTTGGCACCCCGCCCACGGGTGCGAAATCTTACGTGGGTGTTCTCGAAGGTAACGACATTCGCGCTCGTGGCGACGGTACTGCCCCCACGACAGGCGCAGGTGTTCTCGTCGTTAATGGCAGTGAGATCATCTTTGATCAGGGTGAGTTCGAGAATATGCAACTCATCAACAAGAACACCACTGCCTCGGCGGTGATCAATGGACATTTTTATAATGTCGAAGCATCAGTGTTCGAGGGTGCAAATTAGGATGGTTCCTCCTCTTGGCCCTTTCTGGAATTATGTAAGCCAGTACGGCGAGTGTTGGAACTGGCAAGCAGCCAAGACTGGCAAGGGATATGGTGTTTACAAACACCAATTAGCACATCGAGTTGTGTATGAGATGGAGATTGGACCGATACCAGAAAATTTGGTGATAGATCATCTCTGTCATAACACCTCTTGTGTTCGTCCGAGTCATCTGGAGCCGGTTTCATCAGTAGAGAACATCAAACGTGGGTACGCACTCAGGAAATCCTGTCCTAATGGACACCCTTATCCTGAAAGTGCTGCGGTTCGTAAGCACAAGGATAGAGCACCGCACCGTTATTGTGCAGTTTGTAATCGTGAGAGGAATCGTATGCACTATCTGAAACGCAAGGCGTCGGTGTTCGAAGGAGCGAACTGATGATCATTCGTTCTCTCCCGACAACGCTCCAAGCCAGAGCGAACACGTGGACCGCGACACAGACGTTTGCGGCAATTACGGCGACCACCATCACCGGCAGCGGTATTCAGTCAATTGACGACACGACCGACACCACCTCTGGGACCACAGGTTCTATTCACACCGATGGAGGACTTGGTATAGCCAAGAACTTGTGGGTTGCCGTCGATGCGCGGGTGGATGGCACGGCCACGCTCGACACCGTGGATATCAATGCTGGAACCCTCGACGGCGTCACCATCACGTCTCCGGCCCTGGCGGGTACAACGACCGGCACCTTCACCATTGGCGGCACGATCACGATCAACGCCTTTACTCTGGGTGGCACGCTTGATGCCAATGCGAAGGTCATCGACAACTGCGCACAGTTCAACTTCGATGCCTCTGGTCGTCTCCTTCAGGCCGCCGATAGTGACAGTGCGCACTTTGCCATCATGGCTCGTGACACGGGTGTTGCTCTGGTCGAGGTGGCTCGTGCACAGGGCGCGGCGAATCCCTACTTCGCTATGGGCGGTGGCCAAGAGTTCCAGTTCGCGAACAATGGCACCGCTGTCTTTGGTGCAGGAGCAATCGCCTACACGGGCACGCTGGCCTCTACGGGTGCGCGGGTCACAAAAATCTGGACTGTCGATCAAGACACCACGAACGCCGAGAACGTATCGTCATGGAGTGCCGTCAAACACGACATAAAGGCGTATACGAAAGATGCAACCGCCATCGTGCGGGACATCGCGATCATCGAGTTCCAGCACAACGACGACATGGACCCCTCGACCAGAGTCAAGCTCGGTGTGAGAGCAGAAAGTATCCGCGAACCGTTGGCCGCACCTCTCGGTGACTATGGTGAGAAGTACGGCGAGGGACCGAAGGTGGACATGATGGGCTTGACAGCGTTGAATACCAAGTCCATTCAAGAATTGGACGAGCGTCTCAGAAAAGCGAAGCTATAGTTTGGTGCCTGATGCCTAATATCGAACTCTCGAACGAAGAACTACAGATTCTTTACAACGTGCTGAACTCGGTTCAGGTCTCTGGTCTTCAGGACATGCAGAAAGTCCTGACACTCGCGGCGAGGATTCAACAGGTCAATCAAACGTCTCCGAACGGAATAACAGAACCGGAGAAGGTGGAGGCTGAGTAGGTGTGGCGAATGTTCGGGGATTCGAGAAGCTGGCGATTTCCTCAACGTCAGTGCCTCTCGCTTCCATTCCACAGGGGGCGCAATCCTTCTATGGGTACTTGGAATCCAATGACGTTCGCGCCCGATCAGACGACACGGACCCCACTGCCGCTACTGGTCAACTCATCAAGGCAGACTCGGAGATCCTGATCGGTGGCGAGGAGTTGGCGAGGATCGAGTTCATTCGCGTCTCGGCTGACGCAACACTTCAGGGTCATTACTACGCGGAGCCGGTGGAAGTGATTGCCGCGCTCAAGGCTGGCAATACTCTGTGACTCACAAACTCTCACCGAAGCAGAGAAAGAAACGAAGGCACCAGCGCATGTCTCGCAGGAAAGCAAAGAAACTCGGGAGCCGTAGATAGTGGCGACCACAACGCTTGAAGCCAGTCGGCAGGAGTTCCTCTCCCGATACGGACTCGGCACTCCCGAAGCCGTCGAGTTCTCCACGACGACGAACATCACGACTGACAACAGCGTTATCTCTACTGGACTGGTCGGAGCGGGCTATGGAGACGATGACTACTTCGGCGGTGGAGGCCCCGGTTCCTCCGAGTGGTACATTCTCATCACGGGATCGAACAACTCTCAGGTCGGGCGACGTGTTATCGACTACACAGGGACCTCGGGAACTGTTGTCGTAGCTGGCCCCGCTCTTTCGGCAGAATCCGGCTCCGTCACCTTCGAGATGATGAAGGTGCACCCAACCAGAGTTCTCAATCTGCTGAACGAGGCCAGGCTGGAAGCCTTCCCCTCGCTTCACATCACGAAGATTGACGAGACGGTATGGACGACATCCGGCAGGGTCACATACGAGCAGCCGGCCTCGATCATAGGAAGGCCCTATTCCGTCTGGATTGGGGCTGATCAGACTCCCGAATCCTATGGAGAGAATCTGCTCGGTGATTTAGCAGTTGGGGATTGGACCGGAACCAACATCACGCTCGCCGCCGAAGCTGTGACCACGAATCCCACCAACTACGCGACGTGGCAGGACGGGTCGATCAAGTGCACGACTGACGTTGCGAGCACTGCGGGGACTTCTCTGACCTCCGTATCCAATCCCAGCAACCACGACGCACTCCGCTTCTCGTTCGGCATTCGTGTGTACTCCCTCACGGCAGACCGGATCACACCCAGCATCAAGTTGAACTCCACAACTACCGAAGGTACTGCGCATGGTGGAACGGGGTGGGAGTACCTCACCGTCCAGGCAACTCTGAACACTCTGACGCTTTCCTCGATTGACGTTGGGTTGACGGTGAGTGTTGGAACGGACTTCATCTTCTACCAGGAGGAGGAGGGCATTCTCACCGCAGGGCCGATGTACTTCTCGGACCTGGACTTCATTCAACTCCTGAACTGGGAATGGGAGCCTCGTGCCTCTGGCTCAAGTAATGCAGACCTGATCCGCTTCCGAGATCATCTCCCCGACCGAAGACAACTTCGTATCGTCGGGCTTGGACAGCTCTCCGCGCTTGGAACCGAGGCGAGCACCGTCGAGGTGGGGAAGCCGGAGATCAACATCCTCTACGACACCGCAGCGGTGAAGCTATTTCAAGAATTGTCGAACCACCCCGGTACGGACCAGCGGATGACGTCTGCTCTATCTCGCGCGGAGGACCGTCTTCGTGAATCAAAGAGCGAGCATCGAATGCCGTTCCCGAGGACCAGGGTGAGTATTCCCGACGCAGGTGGGGTCCATGTGTTGAGGAGTTCGAGGCGGTGAATGGTACAGCCCTACTCCGTCAAGATCACGGGTAACACGGGAGATAGCCCGTTAACTCTCACTCCCGCTGTAGACAGTAACGGAACCCGCGCGTATCGGGAGTTCCGTCTCCCAACTCTGAGTCCCCGCACGACGCTCTCTGCGGATCAGGTCTCGTTTGCTCAGGTCCCTCCCGAGCAGGAACTTGTCTGGGATCAGAGGGATTGGTCCAAGGGACAGGGCGAGTTCTATTACGTTGATGGCTTCTACGCTGAATCCGATGGCGTGGAGACGCGGAAGCAGAAGGAACTCTCCCTCGCTCCTATGTTCGCGGACATCGTGGACGCCAACCAGACTGGTACGCAGGGTTACGCCTCCTTTGCCGTCAATAGCAACGCAGAAGCGACGGCAGCTACGTTCCTGACAATGGTGACGGGAACCGCGACACGAGACACAGCAGTGTTCAATGAGGGCGTTGCCTCGTGGGCGGTCAAGGGAACTGGCGGTGGAGCCTTTCAAGGAGTCGAGACGAGTCCCGTGGACGACACGGCGAGCATCTCGGTCAGTATTTCCCTCAAGGCCGTTGGAATGGTGCGGGGTGCCAATTCGGGCGAGCCGCGCATCTTTATAACCGATTCCGTGGATACAACCAATGGGACCACAAATACGACGGAGACGTTCGCCGAAGTCAGTGTTACGAAGACCATCGCCGGTACTGGGATGTCTGGTTGGGGGTTTGACGATGCTGCGGGTGCGAGTGCCAGCATTCGGGCGTACGTGGACGAGGCCGCTTTATTCGAGTCGAACTACTCCGCCACGGACGTACTACATGTAGCCCCCTCCGCAGGGGGAGCCAACATCGACGTCATGGCTATAGGAAGGATGATCTTCCACTTCAACGCCAGCTATATAGGAAGGCTCGTGGAGTTCGGCTCCGTTGACGCAACTGACATCGAACCATTTAATGGGAATGCCTATGTGGCCTTTGGGACTGGGGCGAACGTCCTCTTCGCCAGTGTCCCAAACAACCCTCTCTCGTGGGGCGAGAATGCCACTACACCCTTTGAGGCGGACAAGGTATCCCGTGCTCTGAATGCAAACGGTGAGTACGTCTTCGCCCGTGCGTATACGAACTCGAACAGCGACAAGGTTGTTGAGTTGACGTCAGATCCCTCCGCCGCGACTCCGATTTGGAGCACGGGTTACATGGTTGGGGATAACGGGTCGGCGTTCACGAACCTCTTCGAGTACGACGGAACGCTCTACGCCTCCAAGGAAGACGGCCTGTTCAGGTACGAACCCTACATCCCCGGCACCTCCGTTCCTGCGAACAGATTCATCAAGGTGTCACCTGAATTGAGA
>CEPX01096384.1_pt1 | contig 16233 bp, 9 predicted proteins | sample 361361 | NCBI WGS metagenome assembly CEPX01 (sample SAMEA2619974, study PRJEB7988) | marine metagenome | biome: marine biome (ENVO:00000447); feature: mesopelagic zone (ENVO:00000213) & marine oxygen minimum zone (ENVO:01000065); material: "saline water (ENVO:00002010), including plankton... | reverse complement strand
GCAAAGATTTTTGGTTACTTTGTATCTACAAAGTAACAAAGAGAAGCCATTTTAAGAAAATTACTTGACTTTTATAGGTGAATAATATAGTATAAAGGCATATTTTCACCTATTAAATGCACGGAACTACGCTAAACAACATAGAAGAGCTCAAAAACCGCTTTGATACGGGTAAATGCGGCAAAGAGTCTCTACTTACCCTACTAGAGGAGGCAGAGCTCCCAGAGCTTGTGTTTAACTCGAATGCGATTGAGAATTCAACCCTAACACTCGACGAAACAGAACAAATTCTTGAGCACCAGGTTTTGCCGCCAAATAGCAGTCAACGTGAAGTATTCGAAGCGATTAACCTCGGGAAAGTAAACGAGTACCTTACCGCGAAGCTTGCGAAGGAGGAGGTACTCTCTCAAGACATGATTCTTCTTGTACACGGCACACTTCTTAGCCATATTAATGATGAGTTCGCGGGATGCTTTCGTAAAACCAAAGAGTATGTGCGCGTAGGCAAGCACATTGCTCCACCTCCAGAAAAACTTCTTGGATTGATGGATAGCCTGATGGCAGATTTTGCCGATGAGTCAGAGCACCCGCTCGATCGCATTATTCTCTTTCATCTGGCATTCGAGTATATCCACCCATTCCTCGATGGAAACGGTCGTGTTGGTAGGGCACTCCTCAACTTCCAACTCAAATCCGTTGGCTATCCACCAATTATCATCCGAAATAAAGAGAAAAAAGACTATTATAAAGCACTGCAGGCTTATGATGATAAAGGCAATACAAAGCCATTTGAGCATATCATTGCCTTGCTGCTCAAGGAGAGTTTGCACAAGCGCATTGCGTACCTGGAAAGCGATAAAATCGTGCCTATTAGTAGGCTCAGCAAAGATCATTCAAAGCATAGCTCGCAGGTTATTTCCAATGCTGCAAAGAAACAGTCTCTACCGGCATTTAGAGAGCGTGGTCGGTGGAAGGTAGGGAAATGTGGCTTTGCTCGATGGGAGAAAAGTCATGGACATTCTTCGTAACAAGAAGCGATCCTGATCGTTTGTACTTACTCATGGAGAACCATTATTCATCAACGCTATCCATCTATTGGAATGCCTTAAAAAAGTATCCAAAATCCACTGTAACCATGTTTTTGAGCTTCGGAACAGCGTTTGTGTTTGCAGACTTTGGGTTTTCCTATTTCATGAAAAAAATCATCGATGTGATTTCTGTACAAACAGTAGCGGTGGCTACCTGGCAACAGGCATCAACGTATGTCCTTATGGCATTTGCTTCTATGTTTATCGGAATAATCCTCTTTCGTATCGGAGATTGGGCCATCGTATACTCGCAAACACGGGTCATGGCAGACCTAACAAATCATTGCTTTGCTGTACTATCCAATCACTCCTATACATTTTTTAGTAACAGCTTCACAGGAAGTTTGGTGGCAAAGACGCGTCGCTTCGTTCGGTCATTTGAATCGATGCACGATAAAATTGTGTATGCGTTCTGGTTCTCATTAGTAAAAGCCGTTGGAGCTACGATAGTCCTCTTTTGGCTGAAACCAGTGCTCGGTTTTATGATGATTGGTTGGATAGTGACGTACGGTTTGATGGTAAAAATATTGTTACCATTTCAACTGAGCCGTGATCTCGTGAATGCAGAATCTGATACAGCAGTTACAGGTCAACTCGCAGATGCTATTACAGGGATACTCAACATTAAGATGTTTGGGACAAGAAGTGCAGAGCGAAAAAACTTTGATACCTATGTTAGTCGTCAGCAAAAAGCACGGAGTAGAGCATGGAATTTTAAAACAGTGACAGATGGATTTAAAGCGATCTCCATGATGATTATCGAATTTGCCATTATGTACCATGCACTATATTTGTGGCTTAATGGAGAGATAACTGTGGGGTCTATGGTACTGATACAGAGCGTACTTCTGATTGTAGTGCAGGAGTTTTGGTCTCTGGCACGTTCGGTAGCAGAGTTTACGACAGCTCTTGCAGATTCCGATGAGATGACGTCCATCATCACTCTTCCGATAGAGGTACAAGATCCAGAAGTACCAGAAGAAAAACGTATCAACCAAGGAAGTATTACATTTGCAGATGTCCAATTTTCCTATCAAGAAGGTGCACCAATTTTGCAAAACTTTTCTCTATCAATTCCGTTCGGTCAACGCGTTGGTTTAGTTGGTCACAGTGGCGCAGGAAAGTCTACACTCTTCAAGCTCATTTTGCGTTTTGCGGATATTCAGAAGGGAAACATCAGTATTGATGGTCAGGATATTACCGCAATTACCCAAGATGTTTTACGCAGAAGCATTAGCTACGTGCCACAAGATCCTATCTTGTTTCACCGTACGCTGTTCGAAAATATTTCCTACGCATTAACCGATGCAACAAGCCAAGAAGTAATGCAGGCATCGGTGTCAGCACACGCACACGAGTTTATTACTGGTTTACCAATGGGATACGAAACACTCGTTGGAGAACGTGGTATCAAACTGAGTGGTGGAGAGCGCCAACGCGTCGCACTTGCTCGCGTAATGCTGAAAGACGCTCCAGTACTCCTTATGGATGAAGCCACCAGTTCCCTCGATTCCATCAGTGAAAAATATATTCAAGATAATCTAGAAACACTCATGAAAGGACGAACAGTGTTAGCTATCGCTCACCGTATTTCTACCATTAGCCAAATGGATAGAATTCTTGTGATGGATAAAGGAAAAATCGTCGAAGATGGTAACCATCAAGAATTACTTGATAAAAACGGTGTCTACGCAGATTTGTGGAACCATCAGGTGAATGGGTTTATTCAGTAAGAATGGTGGCGTAGTTAATATAATTTTACGTACTGGTGCAATACTAGTATCATCAATGAAGTTTTCTGAGTAAATGAAGCATCCCACATTTACAAGTTCCATAGGCATCGCTTCGATCATCGCACTTGTTGCAATCTCGATTGTGGTTTCCGATCTACAACTTCAGGGACAAGTTTCTTCTCAATCCGGTGTGTTCTTGATTGATGATACATCTACAGAAGTCACCATTCCGGCAAATACTCATGTGGGTCTTCAGTATATGCAGGGTAATACCTTTCTTATAGATCAGGGAGCTAATCAGCAAGGAGATGGAGAATGGAGAGTTTATGAGTATGATGGAACAGAGCCTCCGTACAAAGAGAAGAATTTCTTTCTCTCTCCAGCACTCAGGCAACAACATACAGGGGCATACGATCTAACTACTATGCAACCCAAGGAGCTGTATTACATCTTTTCCGATACTACAATGATCTTTAGCCCACTCACCGGGCTACGTCTACTTTCGGCAAGTCAAAGTTCTCTGTCATCCAGTCAAGGATTACATCCTGCCGCAGGCCCCGTCTGCGGTAACGGTGATCCATCACAAGGAGGCAATGATACCGAAGATGGAGAAGAGTGTGATGATGGAAACTTGGTCAGTGGTGATGGGTGTAGTGGTACAGATCACCCAAACGGTACGTGCACTGCTGAGTTCTGCGGAGACGGATACCACGATGCAGATGGCATTAATGGGCTTTGGCCAGAGGAGTGTGATGATGGAAGCGTGTGTTACAAAAATGGAGTTCCAATGATAGATACTGCTGGAAATGCCGTTCAGTGCTCAGCATTCGGATATGATTCAGTTTGTGGCGGAGATGACACGGAATGTCTCCCTATCAGTTTTGATGGTTGTAGCAACAACTGCACTCTCGAATATTGTGGTGATGGTGAGATCATCCCCGAAGCAGGAGAACAATGTGATGATGACAATTCTCAATCAGATGATGGATGCAGCTCAATTTGCAAGGTCGAAAATGGATGGACATGTAGTGGAATGCCGAGTGTGTGTAATAACAATTCTTCGCCGTCAGGCCCCGTCTGCGGTAACGGTGATCCATCACAAGGAGGCAATGATGCCGAAGACGGAGAAGAGTGTGATGATGGAAATCTAGTCAGTGGTGATGGATGTAGTGGTACAGATCACCCCAATGGCGGTTGCACTGCGGAGTTCTGTGGAGATGGATACCATGATGCAGATGGCATTCAAGGGCTATGGCCGGAGGAGTGTGACGACGCAGGATACTGCTTCGCAGAAGATACATCTCCTTGGCCAGAAAATGCCCTACTCGATGCACAAGGAAACCGCATTCGCTGCACTACCATGGGCTGGCCAGACCAACTGGAGTGCGGAGAAGATGCCGAATGTATTGTTGCTTCCTTCGATGGTTGTGACACGTCATGCATCACTGAATTCTGTGGAGATGGTATTTTCCAACCACCAGGAAAAGATGGATTCCTTGGCACTCCAGATGACGAAGAGTGTGATGGTACACCAGGCTGTTCTTCTACCTGTAAAAAAACACAGCCTGCAGTTTCTTCTAAATCCTCCAAATCTTCAGTTGCCAGCAGCCCTCCTCCAGCTCCCGTTTGTGGAAATGGAGTGAAAGAGGGAGACGAACAGTGTGATGACGGATCAAGTAATGGGAGCGTATGTACTCCAGGGTATGGATCTTCCTGCTCGTACTGTTCAAACGAATGTAAGACGGTTGGGGTCGTGGGTCCAAGATGTGGAGATAGCAATACAGATACGCAGCACAGTGAAACATGTGATCAAGGACCAAGTAATGGCAGTGTATGTGTAGCCAACTACAATGGCACATGTAACTACTGTGCAAGTGATTGTAAAGACTGGATCACTGTACAAGGTTCGTATTGCGGAGATGGAAACATAGATACAGCAAGTGGTGAAGAGTGTGATGATAACAATACTACGAATGGAGATGGATGTGATAGCACTTGCAAGAATGAGGCAGTTGCTTCCTGCGGAGAAGGATTACCTCTTAAACCTTGGTATGAGAGCGACATTCGTATACCAATGCTATTTACCTCAGAGCGGTGGACAACACCTTTCCCAAGCTCGAATCAAGATATTTTCGATGCCAATAAACGCAGAAAGAATGCAAACAAGATGCAGGAACGATATAACAGTAACAACGTACCAGATGTACAGCTTTGCGACCCTGAGGATGCTGTAGGAATCTATGGTGTTAATGCGGATGCTATGGAAGGAGGTATCGGAGAAATTGTTGTAAACTCCAGCAGCTGCGTAGCCCTTGTTATTGCTGGAAATCCAAATGATTGGATAGTAGGTACCGTAAATGGTAGTGCTATTTCCGAGGTGATTACCGTCGGTACCCGAATACGCGGAGTACCAAGTAGTAGGATACAAAATATATCTGTAAATACTGCCAATTGGCCCTGTCAGAGAATGTCAGGTTGCATAGGTAATGGAGCTGGACTACCAGGATTTATAAATGCAGGAAGAAAGTATATAACCAATGGAGATGCGCTAACCCAGCTAGGGGGCTTTTTCACACTTGGAAACTATGATCGATTCAATGCGACTCGAGGATATATCGCTGGAGCTAAAGACGCTTCACTCATGAAAGATGAATGGGTTATTCGCACACCAGTGAATTATGTTGTCTATAAGACAGGGCCGAATTCCGAAAAGCATTATGAAAGCTGGGGTCCTTATCTGGAAGACCAAGGTGGTGTTGGACCAGCTGTAGAACCATCGGATATGGTATCTGGATGGATGGTACAAAAAGATGACATTGGAAATGTTGTATCCACAAGGCGTCTTCCAGTAGCAATGAACTTTGTGAATGGTATGAAATACGATGCACAGCGTGATGTGCTGTATGGCATTGAAGGTGGAGTAACAGCAAAGATGGTTGCCTTAGATGGAATAAGTTTGAATGTCCTATTCGAAGGACCAGATTTGCAACGAACAGGTCAAACTCCATACTATGCTATTCACATTTTGCAATCTGGTGATCCGCTTCTCCATTATGGATCTAGATTGGGATATGGATCAGCAGGTCCGTTCTTCGAAACGTATAATAAGAACAACTTGAGTCTTATCAAAAGTCAGAATCTTAAACTCATACCATGGATGATTCTGAGTAGAACGGTATTCCCTCCAACCGTTGCACAAACAGTACTCGATGCAGAAAAAAATATTCTCTACGCTATAGCCATTGGTCGAACAGGGGATAGATATGACCAGCGAAGTAATACATATCTTTCACATCTTGTTTCCATAGATACCAATACACTTTCTATTATCGATTCAGTGCGTACGTCTGTATCTGGTGGCTATAGCAATGCTATAACATCGCTACATTCCTACGATAAGGAGAGAGACAGGCTCATTCTCGGTTCCATTGGAACATCGACAACAAGTATCTTCGATACATCTGGTAGAGGCATACAAGAAATTTTCGACAGTCAGAATAATTTCTACAGGGCAAAGTATTACCCTGATGTCGGCAAGCTATCGGGGACTCTTGAGCGCTATAATATAATATCTGGGTACAATATTGTTAATGTAGAAGACGGTAGTAAGACTACGTCAGGGAATAAGTGTGGGCAGTAGCAAGCGAAAAAAAACCGCTATAATAGGAATACAAGCAACAGAAGAAACATTGCTCTAGCCATAGGTTAGAACGTGAGGTTTTGGTATAATAGTAGCTACGTAGGCGCGTAGCTCAGCTGGCTAGAGCACTGGTCTCCAAAACCAGGGGTCGTAGGTTCGAGTCCTACCGCGCCTGCCATCTGCTACAATAGATGGCAATCATGCCCATGCACATAGAAATCAGTCGGCCATTTTCCCTTCTGGTTATTGTTGGAGTGGCAGTTTTTGGACTCTCTCATCTCATAGGTAGTGGGCAGACTGCAATACTTCTTGATGCACAAGGAGGAGACGAAGCTCCGCAAGTTGCCATCCACACAGCAGAGGACGAGGTGCGCCGCGCAAGACTGGAGAGTGAACTTGCCGAGAGGCACATTGCCGTACTCAAATATCAACTCAATCGATTAGAGGAGGAGCGCAAGGTTATGGGGCCGGATTTGAGCGAAGAACTGAACGAGGAATTCCGCGCAGGCCTTCGGCTCATCGTCGAACTTATCGAGGGAAAACGCAGAGCGGATGACAAGATGGTACAGTCGTTTCAGCAAATGTGGGATGCAAACCGTGCAGGACTAGCGGCAGCGAGCCTCAGTGAAGATGATCCCATCATCAATATCTACTGGCCGGTAGAGCCAACGTATGGAATTTCTGCAATCTTCCAAGACCCAGAGTACAAGGAGTACTTTGGTATGGAGCATAACGCCATCGACATTCCTGCATTGCAGGGGACAGCTGTAGTTACTGCAGATGACGGTGTAGTCGAGGAGGTTATCGACAATGGGTCTGGCTATAACTTTGTTACCGTTCGACATGTAGGAGACTACGTAACACTGTATGGTCACCTCAGTGAATTACATGTCCAAAAAGGGCAACAAATACTTCGAGGAGATCCAATCGGTCTTAGTGGAGGAATGCCAGGAACAGCAGGTGCGGGAAATCTCTCTACAGGGCCACATGTGCACTTCGAACTTATTACGGGAGCAGGACACATCAATCCATTAAAGCATTTGCCGGCTGCGGGGGTAGAATTACGAAGCTGAAGAGAAATTTGGCTTACAAAATACTTCAAAGGTACACTGGGCTCCTATGGAGCAAACTTGTGAAATTTGTCATAATGCTTTTACGCTCACAAAGAGAGAAATTGATCTGTATAGAGAGTTTGAGCACGAACCTGTAGCGCAGTGTTTTTTTTGTCAACAAAAGCACCGAATGAGTCTGAGAAATAGTAGAAATCTATATTCAAGAACATGCGATCTGACAGGAGAGAATATTGTTACCATCTATGCCCCAGAGAAACCCTTTAAAGTGTATAAGCGAGAAGAATGGTTCGGAGACAAGTGGGACGCGACAGAATACGGGCGTGATTTTGATTTCACACGACCATTTTTTCAGCAGTACAAAGAGTTACAATTGGAAGTTCCGCGTTGCGCTCTGCTAAACGTTAATCCGGAAAATAGTGAGTACTGCAACATGTGTGTGGATAATAAAAACTGTTATCTCGTTTTTGGTGGAGACTACAATGAAGATGCAATGTATTGCACCATGAACATACGCAACCGCGACGTGGTTGATATCGATTACAGCAATACAAACGAATCAAGCTACTGGTTATTCAATGCTCACGACTGCTACGGTACGCAGTTTGCTTTTGATTCCAGCAATTGTAATGACTGTGCCTTCATGAGCAACTGCACAGGATGTACAGATTGTATTCTCTGCACGAATCTTAAAAATAAAACCCACTGCATTCGCAACCAGCAGCTTAGTAAGGAACAATACCAAGAAGAGAAAAAAAAGCTGCTCAACGGCACACACTCACAACAACAGAAAAACGTTACAGAGCACATGGAACAAAGAAGGGCTGCTATTGTTCGTGATCAACATGTCCTTGCCTGTGAAGACTGTTCCGGAGATTATCTTACGCACTCAAAGGGATGTGTTAATTGCTATTTTACGTGGGACTCAGAAGACCAAACAAATGTTATTCTCTCAGATCATGCAAACAATTGTTTCAACTGTAGCTACACCGGAAATGGTACAGAACACTGTTACAACCAAGTGGCTACTATTGGTGGAAAAGAATGTCGCTTCTCCTATTTTACTATTGATTCGTATCATGCTGAGTACTGTGAAACGATCAACAACTGCAAATATATCTTCGGCTGTATAGGGCTGCGACATAAGGAGTACTGCATTTTCAACAAGCAGTATTCGAAGGAGCAATACCAGGAACTACGGGAAAAAATTATCTCACATATGAAGGAAACCGGAGAGTGGGGGAAGCTCTTCCCAAAAGAACTCTCTTGTTTTGCCTACAACGAATCTACTGCACACGAGTATATGCCTCTGAGTAAAAAACAGGCCATACAAGAAGGATTCTCCTGGAAGGATGACATTGATCAGCCTGTCGAAGCTGAAAAATTCATTCCTGCTGCGAAATTGCCCGATGCCATTGATGATATCCCCGAAGACATACTTAACTGGGCTATTCAGTGTGAGCAAACGAACAAACCTTTCAAAATCCAAAAACAGGAACTAGCATTCTATCGCACACATCGAATCCCCATCCCCCACCTACATCCAAATGAACGATTTCGGAGTCGCATGGCGCTGATGAATCCATGCGTACTCTTCGACCGAACCTGTGAAAAGTGCAAAAAGCCCATTCAAACAACCTATTCTCCTGATAGATCAGAAACAGTGTATTGCGAGGAGTGTTACCTAAAGGAAGTGTATTGAGCTTTGCTCAGCAAAATCATCAGTCATACCACAGACATAGTCCTTTACCGCTTCGAAGCGTTCGGAGCCGTGAAGACGCATCAGCTCTTCTACTTTTTGCGATGGAGAATCCAGAAGATGATTACAGAGAGCGATGACAATTTCTTTTCCGTGATTCGCTCTCTTTAAAACCTGTGGGTGTAGATACATATTCTTCCAAAGAAAATTTCGCAGCTCATCTAATTTTTGACGAAGCGCCGGGGAAAATTGTACAGGACATAGACCATCAGTTTGCTCATAGATATCCATCACCAGCATATGAATCAGTGCTCCACGCAGTGAGGTATCATTTTTTTCTGCCTCTTTCTGCACCTCTTGTATCAGTTGCACTGTAGAGAGATCATCAATCGTAAAGAGTTTTGCCCGAAGGCCGTCATCGACGTCATGTCCGGTGTAGGCAATTTCATCGGCGATGTTGACGACTTGTGCTTCGAGAGATGGGGGACCCTCCAATCCTTTATCAAAAGGTGTGCGATGTTTCATCAATCCTTCTAACACCTCTGTATTCAAGTTGAGCCCTGTGTACTGCGAACTTCTCTTATCCAGTACGGTGACAATCCGCAGCGATTGCCGGTTATGTTCAAATCCTGATCCGTGACTTTCCATCCAACTATTTAGTGCATCTTCTCCTGCATGTCCGAAGGGAGGATGTCCTAAATCGTGTGCAAGAGCGATGCATTCTGTTAGATCTTCATTCAACCCCAGTGTTCTCGCCATGTCCCTACTAATTTGGGCTACTTCTACCGTATGTGTAAGCCTCGTGCGGTAATGATCACCGACTCCAGAGACAAATACCTGTGTTTTGCCCTTTAAGCGCCGAAACGATCTGCTGTGGATGATACGGTCACGATCTCGTTGAAACGGGAACCTCGTAGCATCAGGAGCTTCTGGTACCACTCTTCCTAGTTTTCCTTCGTGAGGGACTGCATAAGGAGCTAGGAGTTGATTCGCTGCCTTTATACGATCTTTGAGGTCTTGCATCAGGCAATTATCTTACATTAGAAAAACCTCACCGTAAGCATTTTGATCCGCAAAGGCGAGGTTTGATCCGTGTACTTTCTCCAGAAGATCGTCGTCCGATTACGCCTGTCCCCTGTAGTTTAAGTGGGTGGTTGCAACGTAGATCCGCAGATCTGCATGATTTAACCTCCCTGGGAACGTTGATTGAGAAGAAACGTAATCGATCCAAAACGAGTCATCTAGAACAATGCTTATGGTAGAGATCCGTATCTTGACTGTCCAAGAAGAGCGCTTGCCTCGATACTTTATCTCGGTGCAAAACGTGTGTTTGTTGAGTGGAACTACCAGTAAGTAAAGTTAACATTTAGCTCAGTATGCTTTACAAAAGTCTGATCAACTTATCAGAGCAACGTAAGAACTAAAACATTACTCACGCCTGATTGGACATCAGATTTATCACCCCCACGGTATGTAAGGTACGTTTCGGGATGGCAACATGTGCAGTCAGGGTGCCTTGTAAAGTTTTCTTGTCGCACTCCCGCTGTGATCATCTGGTCTTCGGCGATCTTTTGGAGGTCTGTGCACCTTCCGTCGAAGTATGTTTCGTCGATCCCCGGTAGCTCTATTTTCGGGTCAGAAAACTCTGCACAGGACATACAGAGTGATGGCCCTGCTGCTACGCACAGATCAGAAAGATTATTATCAAACGACTCATTCCAGGTCTGAAAATACTCTGGTATAGCTCCGGCAACCAATCCCTTCCATCCTACGTGTAATACACCTCCTCTATGGTTTACGGGATCATAGAATGCAAAGTTCTGGCAGTCGGCTGCTCGCACCATCAAATGCAAACCTTTCTCACCTGTTATTACACCATCTGCTTTCTCGGTACAGTCCATCGGAACACGAGAAATAATTGTTCGATTCCCATGGACTTGGGTGAGACGAACACAGGGGTCAGGAACACTGCGATCATCATCCTTGCTTAAAAAGCGGCAGTTGATTCGGTCAGAGAATTGAGGGAGAAGAGTGAGCATGGTCATTGGTCAATTGTCATTAGTCATTTTCATGAGGATTAGAGTATAAAACTATATTGACCATTGACCAGTGACTATAGCACTCGTAACAGCTCTGGAATCTCCCCCACAACATCAGCAGCTGTATACGCATACCCCTTCTCTTTCTCTAACTTCTCTCCCGCTTTCTTCAAGATAGTACATGCATCTTTTGCAGCATCGACTCCTGCCATACCTTGTGCAATCAGCCCTGCAATCAGCCCTGCAAGAACATCACCAGTACCACCGGTAGTAAGCCCTGCGTTGCCTCCTGTTATTTCATCCGTTGCATGACTACTAAAGACTCTATCAGTTTCTCCTTTAAGGACGATAATAGCCTGATATTCATTCGCGATATCTTGGAGGTCATTTTCTTCTACTCCCATACGCTCCAGTTCACCAAGGTGCGGTGTAAGGATCGCCTGTTTGCCGCGTACAAGATCTAACGTATTGGGTTGCAGTGCAGTTGCGTCGAGTACCATTGGAGTAGTACACGAGGCAATGATTTCCTCAAGGGCATGGACACGCTCACCAGTCTTTGCAATTCCTGATCCGAGGACAACGCAATCAAGTGGAGCGATAAGTTCCAAAATCGGTTCAATATCCGCGTCCGTAATATCATCTTCTTCAAACGGATGGACAAAAGCATTGAGCATCCAATTCTTTGCAGCTTCGCTGTGGCATGCTGGCAAGCAAATACTAAGCGTATCAATACCACTCGCCTGCGCCGCAAGCGCATTGAAAATTGGCGCACCGTGAATATAGGTGCTACCACCAACGATGGCTACTTTTCCGTTATCGCCTTTGTGGGAATCGCTGTCACGTTGCATCGAAGAGATTGTACACGAAGAATGGAGTAATTTAATAACCCAATTGCACATAAGCGCAAGTCGACAAATTTCCGCTGCACCTATACAAATTGGTATTATATTTCTAATATGGATTCTTCTGAACCTATAGGAAAAATTGCTCCGCTCGTTCTTGTAACGCTGGCCATTGGAGCGATATTTTTGTTGGCAAATACAGAAGGCAGCATTCTTCGATCGGAATTTGGAGATCCAGATGGTGGAGCTTCAATGTCTTTGGGAATCGATCCGCCATTAAATTGTACAACGAGCTCTGATTGCCCAGATGATGGTTGTGGTGCTTGCGAAAGCAATGGTTTTGAATGTACAAAGACATGCCTAGTACACTCCTGTCCTTCCGGCATATGCGAAGAAGAGGTGGTCATAGAAGAATGCGAATGTGTAGTGAGTGGCTGTTCCGATAATTCACAATGCAATGGTGGCTGCTGCATGCATGGTTCTTGTATAAGTGTTGACTGCTTACCACCTTCCGTTCCACAAGGTTGTGAGTGTGTAGATAAAGAATCAAATTCCAGTAGTGCAGGTTCACAACAGAGTGAATGTCCAGATAGCGACGAAGATGATGTTTGTGACGGAGAAGATAACTGTCCAGATTTTTACAACCCGGAGCAGAATGAAGATGATTGTGAAGGTGGTGGTAATAGTAGTGAAGGCAATAGCAGTGAAAATAATAGTGAAGGCAATAGCAGTGAAGGAGGTGGTGGTGACGGATGTGTGAACAACTGTCTTACTTGTACTCAATGTCGATTGGAAAGCCCAGATCTTGGAGCAATTTCTCCTTGTAGCAAATTGTGCACACAAAGAACTTGCAATTATCAATTTGATAAATGCACAAACCCAATAATAAGAGAAAATTTCAAACAACCCTGCGCAAAAGATCAGTGTGCAGATCAATTACAGTGTAGAACGGCTGCGGATTGTCCGGATTCTCTACCGTGTACAAGGTGCGATTGGGTCGTTGGAGAGCACAGAGCTCAGTGTGTGAAGTCTTGTAGAATGGAGTGCATCAACGGATTTTGTAAAGACGTTCCAGATACACAATTGTGCGAAGAATTTCAGTGTTCTTACAGAGAATGCACACAGCAATCGGATTGCACAGAAACATATAATTGTTCTGAATGTACGTGGCAAACACGAGGGGCTACAAGAGTGTGTGTAAAAAATTGCCCTCAAGCAGTTTGCGAGATGGAAATCGGACGTTGCATAGGTAGAAATCAGCTGACTGACTGTCCGGAATCAGCATGCCGAGACTTGAATGATTCCAGCTCATCAGAAAATCCAAGACCATCATCAAGTTCATCAATCGACTCGAATACCTGTAATCCAACTTGTTCAAGTGGTCAGTGTTGTTCGGGAGGAAGTTGCAGATCTGTTGATTGTGCCCCTGGCTCAAGACCGAATCCTGATGGAAGTTGTACTTGTATTCCTGATGTACCAGGACCTGCCTCAAGTTCATCACCGGGCACAGGGTCAAGTTCATCACCGGGCACAGGCGGAGGTCGTTGTGAAGAGGTGTGTGGTTCTCTGTACTTTCAGTGTGCCTTACAAGGATTACACTGTTTCTTGTCCAATGTTCCTGGTAGCACTGTAGCGCGCTATTGCGAATTATCGCCGATGAATCCAGGTGATACAGATTGTGGTGATGGAAGACCGGATTCCTCATCAAGTGCAACATCAAGTGCAGGTCCAGAAGATCTCTGTGGCAATGAAAACATAGATTCTGGTGAAGAATGTGATGATGGGAATACAGAGAATAACGATGGCTGTTCCAGTACATGTGCCACAGAAACATGTGGCGATGACATCCGGCAAAGCAACGAAGAGTGTGATACAGGAAGTAGAAATGGCTCAGAGAATTCTTTATGTCGGTTTAATTGCACTATCATTGAATGTGGGGACGGCGTGTTTGATTTTGGAGAAGAGTGTGATGATGGCAATGTGGTTGATGGTGATGGATGTGATTCTTCATGTCAGAACGAATCCGAATGCATCGGACCAGAGTGCCAATGTTTTGGACCAGAGTGTATCCACACAGAGTGTCACGAATCCGAGTGTGTTGTTGTCCTAGGAGAAGGCATAAATGAATGTGGCTCTGAAGTGGCATGTCCATGCACTGGAGATGATTGCCCATGCCAAGGACCAGAATGTTACCACACAGAGTGCCAAGAATCCGAGTGCGTTGTTATCGAAGGCAAGGGTCGAAATGAATGTGGTACTAACATCCGATGTAATGACTCGCTTGAGCACACTGTTTGTCAAAATCAACAGTGTAAAATGCAGTTTGGACCTGGTAATAACGAATGTGTAACTAATGTTGATTGTTCCCCGGTAGGCATGCACTACGCATGTCATAATTTGTCTTGTAGGTTAACACAAGGAAACAGGCCAAATGGATGCATAAATAACTCCGACTGCGAATCGCAATCTTCATCTACCACGACAACGGTTGCGACTACGAGGTCTACTTCGTTGAATGGTATCGTCCTTGTTGTTAGCAGTAGTCCCAAAGCAGGAAGTAGCAGCGCTGCAGCAGTAGTATTGCATGGGTCCCCGCCAGGGCCGACAGGGGTTGCTGGTATTGATATCTGTGGAGATGGAATACTGGGATTGTTCGAAGAATGTGATGATAGTAACAGGCGTGATAATGATGGATGTGACTCTACGTGTTACTCAGAAATAGGTGTATGTGGAGATGGAAAGATACAAGCACAGCTCGGAGAGCAGTGCGAGAGCACTATTCATGAAAGCACACTTCCATATGGCTGTAGTAATTGCCGCAATATTTCTCCGACATGTGGTGATACAGTACAAGACTCCGGAGAAGAGTGTGACCTTGGTACGCGTAATTCCAATATGCCAAATGAAAGTTGCCGCCTAGATTGCTCGCTACCTCGTTGTGGTGATGGAGTAGTAGATGATGATTTCCAAGAGCAATGTGATGATGGCAATCGGCTCAATAATGATGGCTGTAATAGATATTGTGAAAAGGAGGAGAAGAAGGAAGAACAACAACCTGAATCAATCGTTGCGGGAGAGCACGTTGAATACATCAATACATTATCTTTCCAGGAGCAGGCGCAGCTATTGCAGTACATTGGGATGACGCCGAATGAGCAAAACATCACCTTGCTAAGACAGGGAAAAATTCCTATATCCGAAAAACAGATATTAGTTCTTGGAGACCAATTGCGTGCTACACATGGCGCACCACAGTCTCCATATCAGATGCAATATGGGCCAATGCAACCTAGATATCAGATTCCGTTTGGGGCAATGCAACTAGGCGGATATCCGCTCCCACTTGCGCAAATGCAACCACTTATTCAAGGTCGTGGACCTATCGGTGATACGGGACCTGCTGCCGTTGTTGTCATTGGTGCAGGGGCAGCTGCAGGATTGTCGTGGATTAGAAGAAAAAGAAAGTAAAAGAATACGGACATAGCGCAAGCAAACAAATTTCCGCTGCAACTAGACAATTTGCTACCCTGTCTTGTATATGGGTGCGTTTGTATCTTCATCCACGGTAAAGCTTGTAGCATTCACAGTCCTGGTTACAGGGGCGATGCTCATCGGTATTTCCGGAAATGATGTACCTGCAAACCTCACAGCGTTTGGGTTACCGGGAGGTCCCGAAGGTTCAACAAGCCAGACGTTATGTTTTTACGGAGAAGATCAATTTGGAAATTGTATTCCCTGTGCATGTTGTGTATCAGGACAGTGTGGCTTGTGTGATCCAGCATCTCCAGGTAGCGGATGTCCACCTGGGACAATGGTGCCTCGAAGTCAGTGTGCTGCCTGTAATAATCCTTCATCTTATTGCGGAGATGGCACGGAAGACCCTGGTGAAGAATGTGATGATGGAGCTAATGTGGATGGAGATGGATGTTCTGCTGGGTGTCTGTTGGAGTTTTGTGGAGATGGTGTTTTGCAGATAGGACTCGGTGAACAATGTGATTTGGGTTTGATTGGAAATGCTGATCCTACTACGCGATGTAATCTAATTTGTATGATTGTTCTTCCTCCACCTCCACCACCACCTCCACCACCTCCACCACCTCCACCACCACCTCCACCACCTCC
>CEPX01087621.1_pt1 | contig 16236 bp, 11 predicted proteins | sample 361361 | NCBI WGS metagenome assembly CEPX01 (sample SAMEA2619974, study PRJEB7988) | marine metagenome | biome: marine biome (ENVO:00000447); feature: mesopelagic zone (ENVO:00000213) & marine oxygen minimum zone (ENVO:01000065); material: "saline water (ENVO:00002010), including plankton... | reverse complement strand
CGCCATTGTCTTGTGGGTTGTGAGTACCAGAGATTGATTTTCATTCGGGTAAAGTGCTTTCGGGATCTAATTCTATACCGCTCAACATTGGGTGTAAACCTTCTTCCAACAAATATGCAGACTTCTGATGAATTAGTTCAATGGAAACTGTAGGAGAACCTATCACTTCTGCTAAAACTGCCTCATCATTCTGAGTTTCACCATCCAAAGAGTCAAACGTAAAAGGAATACCATTGAGAAAGTATGCCTTTACAATCCCTTCTTCATCGGTGATGACATGTTTAGCGGTTACTTTATACATATTAGCGTTTGATACATTTTAGGTTGTAATCTCTCGCCTTGAGTGCCTCAATCATATGCATCATCGCCACTTCTGGATTCGTGTCCCCACATGTAAAAACATCTAGGGCGGCAGACCCTCGCTCGGGCCAAGTGTGGATGCTGATGTGACTCTCAGAGAGTAATGCTACTATAGTAACACCTTGTGGTTCAAACTTATGGGATGAAATATCCAATAAGGTTAAACTAGTTTTATTTAGAGACTGAATGATATGCTCTTTTAAATAGTTTTCATCATCAAGAAGTTCTCGGGGGCATTCATACACCTCCGTGAAACAATGTTTACCAAGTGTCATTAATTCAATCTAATAATAAGAGCAGTACCTGAAATTTCCTTCGTGGCGACCATTGAGATCATGCCCATGGCACCAGTTGCCTGCATAGCAATAGAACCACCTAAATTTTGCAGAAGAATTGTATTAGTTGGTGTAGGACCATTCTGAATACCAATACTACCAACTGCTGTTGCCTGAATAACACAATCACCTTTTGTGAGAGATCCAGCAGACCATGCTGTTAGTCCTGGTGCAGCAGTACCAATCTGAGTATATGAATTACCCATAGGAATATCAACAAAGTCTTGAGAATATTGTAAAATAGGATCCATGAGTAAAGTTGATGTTCTGGATCCTATGATTTGATATTTCAATGTTTCCATAGGCATCGCGGCATAACCACCAGTGCCCGTAGTAAGTGGTCCAACTTTTTTAAGTGGATTGTTATTGACTTTGACCAACATCTTACCATCAACATCAAGAATATAGTCATGACCAACTTTATGCACAAGTGTGCCTTGAGTTGAATGAGTAGTAATATGAGCTCCTGGTCCCAAAGAAGGAGGTTCCAGAATGTTCATCTTCTGTTCCTGAATTACTTCACCATAATTCTCCTCCATCTTGCTGCCAGTAACAGTTTCCTTAAAACTAGTTGTAGAAAGTTCATACTGACCAGTGGAGATACTCAGTTTACCACTGCCAATACTCTTTGTCAAACCAAATGGTACGGGATCCTGACTTCCTGTGTTCAAACTAATCTGTTCTGCTGCTTTTAGTTTAATACTGCCACCTGCATTCAGTTCAATATCCTTAGCAGCAGTGATGTAAATACCACCCTTACCATTAGATTGAATGCATATGTCACCAGGACCAAAGATTTCAACACTTTTTTCTTCATCAGCACCACCTTCACCGCCACCAGTAACTCTATGACCTTCAGCAATTAATTTAATGTTATGCCCAGACTTGAAGTGCATATACCCTGTTGACTTAACATCAAGGTATCCCTCAGTGGGAGTCATATCTGCACTTCTGGCATTAATTAAAACTGCACCATTTTCCTGCCAACGAATAAATGAGGCACGATAGTGACGCATTTCATAATTCCTATCGTCATGACCACATGTTTCTCTAATGGTAAAGGAACTATCAGTGATAGTTTCCCTTACCTCATTTATTTCCTCCGTAATTTTGGAGGATTCTTGTTCAAGGGACTGTTTGGTATCTAACATTTTATGGGCAATCTACGATGAACACGGTTCCGATTGTACTCTCGTTGTATTTATTGACAACTCTGAGATAGCGGTCAGCAACTTCGTCACAAGGAACAAATTCAATAACTGGTTGAGCAGATCCGCCAAATCCATTAGCACCTCTAATTCTAATATCAGGAAGTTGATCATAAACTATGTTTTGTGGGTTGGTAATTCTAATCTCGGCAAGTTTTCCATCCTGAATAGCAGCAAATGCTATAGTTGGATCACCATTAACATAAACAGTAGGTGAAGACTCATAGTAACCACCAACGTTGGTAAGAAGAATCTCAGTAAGAATTCCACATTCACCAGCTTCATCAATGTTTGGAGTATAACCAATACCTTTAGATTTTACCACAATATTGACTAAACATCCATTCTCGTCTAGCTCTGATTTAGCAATAGCACCCGTTCCAAGACCACTAATAGCAACCAGAGGAGGTTGCTTATATCGTACCTTACAATCTCTCAATTCATCGGGGATAGGAACGCTAATAACACCACCACCTCTGCCAACAATAACTGGTGTGCTAGGAGGACGGGGGGCTGGATCAGTAACGGTATCTTCTTCATCATCGCCATCATCTTCGGGTACACACTTACCGTCAACACATATTTGACCTGAAGGACAATCAGAGTCTACGGTACATGCCTTTACACACTTACCATCAACACAAACATATCCTTCGGGACAGTCCTTATCTAATGAACATGGTATTACACACTTACCATCAACACATACCTGACCCTCAGGACAATCATCATCTATCTTACATTCACTAGGATCTGGTTTATCGTCATCATCAGGATCATCATCAGGATCATCATCAGGATCATCGGGAGGATCAATAATCTCATCATCTTTGACACACTTGCCATTAAGACAAACATATCCCTTAGGGCAGTCCGTATCTACTGTGCATTCTGGAGCAGGATCAGGAACACATTCACCATTAACACATATCTGTCCTTCGGGACAGTCCTTATCTACTGTGCATTCAATAACAGGAACAAGATCCTCATCTGGACAGAAATATTCTTTATCATTTTTATCCTTCCAATACCCTTTCTTTTTCTCCATATATGTGAGAGATTTTGGATCTTCCTTCAGCATTTTCCTAACGATCGCGCAATCGTCATCGGGATCATCATCAGGAACATCTTCAGGAATATCTTTGGGATCATTAGGTTCAACAATATCACACAATCCAGCTGAAGGTGGGACAGAGAAGTCAACAGTAAGAAGTTTTACAAGTTCCCCCATAGCACTGAAAGAATATCCACCCTGATCTGGGAATGATAATTCGTTCCCAACAGCATAGTTTTCACCAGCATTTAGAATCTGGAGAATTGTATATCTTGTATTATTAGGATTACCACCAGCACCTGGGAATGCCTCAAATCTTGCCCTTACTCTAAGACCTGTGCCATCACCACCTACCAAATCAAAGTCACCTTGATAGGAATCGTTTAAATCAGCCCAGTTAAAAGCTGAACCATAAGTATGCTGTGCAAATTCACCAGCTGCTTTTGGATAAAAACCCGCCTCAAAATCATTGATCCGCTTAGTCTTGATAATAGATTCATTACCAGTAACCTTCATAATGGTTAATCTAGCATTTTCATCAAATCCATTAGCTCTGTTATCATCCCACTTAACTACCTGACCTTTTGAAATTACAGTTGGTTGTTTCATTCCAGGGGCACCAGAAGCACCAGGATCTTGTCCTTTATATTGGAACAAATAAGTCTGACCAGCATTTACAAATATGGTTTTTTCTACAGATCCCTTTTCCTTTTTCTGTTTGAAAGTTTTACCTGCAACAAAAAGTTTACCGACTGCCAGACCAGATCTGTCAGGATCATCATCCCACTCAAATCTTAATTTAACAGAACCTTGTCCAACATCACCACTAATCTTTATACCAGTTCCATCTTCAAGGAACTTAGCAGTAAGTTCTTCACCAGGAACACTTTCTGCGGTCATTCTGGGTTTATAATTCTCATATAATTCAAATGATGCACCAAGACCAGCAGGAGTAGCATCTGTTGTGTCACTATATGAGATCACATCTCCATCATCAAGTGTTCCAGCAGGAGCACAATTTACAGTGCTAGAATATACACCGTCCTTTGTAATTCCAACATATGTTGGTTTGGTTGTATATGTAAGTACGGGAGTAAATGCTGATGGAGTTGTAGGTGTTGCAGTAATAACACAGCGATAATACTCCTCATCCATAATTAAATAAGATGGTTGCTCAACTTTCAATCTATTCGTTGTAGCACCAGAATATGTAATGCTAGCAGACTGTGCAACAGTAGATGTTGACCACTTGTCAATAGTGGTTCCCCCAACAGTAATACCAGAGGGACCGAAAGTAGTTACTTTTTCATCAATGGTTTCATTTCTGACTCCATCGGAAACAGGAGTCCATATAACATTAGGCGCAACTATAGTATCACCAGTAGGATCATAACTTCTCTGCCATTCATAGGATAATGTATAACCAGGAACACTTGTTTTAGCAACGAATCCAATATTTAAAGGAATCCCTTCCTCCTGCACCAAACAAGTAATAGGTTCAGATGACAATAAAATTTCAGCTTCACATACTGGCGATGGTTTGAAGTCCGTAGAGAAATTAATAACTACTTGTCTCTCTATACCTTCACCTACTTTGGTAGTTCCATTTTTCTTTCCAAGTCCACCTAAATTTGATCCTGTTCCTTCTGGAAGTAATTCATCAGTAAATTTAACTTTAAATGTTTTTGTGGCATTAATAAGTCCACCATCAGTATAAGTTGGAATAGAGAAAATCTTCTTATTCTCTCCTGGACCAAATGTAAGAATACCTTCTCCACCCATATAATGAGTACCCTCTTCCGCAGGGAAAGTTAAAGTGTTATCTTGAATTGTCTCACATTTAACTCTAGTAGCAAAATCTACTACAGGAGTACGAATGACTTCCATTTTTGCAGCATCGCCCGCAACTACACTGACAGGACCCACTACATAATTTACATTTTCAGTGATGATCTCTGGTGGGAAGAAAATGTCAGTTGTGCCTTCGGGTTCTTTTTCCTTAGGACCAAACCTAATTTTAAGTCTAGTAGTATTGAGAATTTCTGATGTACTAGGAAGATTTTTATATGGAAATTTGTTGTTATTAAAATCAGATGATGATCTATAAATTGAAGCAGTATATGTTACATAAGGAATAGTAGCATCAGAAGGAATTCCTTCATCAGCAGCAATACCCATTCCTGCTGCTTGAGTAGTTTGAACATCCTGTTCTTCTTTAGGAGCTTCAGCAACTAAAGTAGGAACTGATACCGTAGCTTCACTTTGCCCTTTATCAAAAATAACTTCCTCAGAAAAAATTACAGTTTTTCTTCGTGGAAATTGCTGCTGATATTTTTTCTTCTTCTTCTTCGGCACTTTACCAAATTTTACGTCTGGTAAAGTAGCACCCCTCTCCAAATCACCACCAGACGTAAGACCTTCAGTAATACCAACAACTCTAGCAGTATCATCTGGTCTCAAATATGCAGTAAAAATAATCACACCTCGGTGTTCAACACTATTTCTTCTGATTTTTAATTTATGAGTTTTACCACTCTTAACAGTTTCCTTCTTAGGGAAAATCATGTACTCTGAATCATGCCTATCATCTTCTTTTCCGATGATGACAGCATATGTTGAACATGAAGAGTATGGACCTTTGTCACCAGGGACTGCTGGTATGCATTCTGAACCGTCTCCATTTTTTCCGTCGCCAAGATTATTACAGAAGTCAAATACATTAGATACTTTCGATGCAGCAACATTAGTTGCTGTGGTAAATGCCCTTCTTAACGCTTGATTATCTGTGGAAACTCCAGGAACATTTGCTGTACCAAGATCAACACCTTTGGCAAAGTTTGCTGCCTCTGCATTTGCTTCAGCGGTAGACTTATTAATATCATCTGTCAAACTATTGATACCGCTCAATCCACTGTCGAGACTTTTTTTAATACCTGTCGTCAGACCAAACTCACCAGGGTTGTTAAATGCAGTGACGAGAGCATTAGAAGCGTCAGTTGCACATTCTCCAGCACCGCCACAACTAATTCCTAGGAAGTCTAATACAGCATTAATTGCTTCACCCAGGAGATTACCAAAACCACCAATGATACCAGCAATAGATTCAATGGCACCCATGATACTCTCAATAAGACCCAGGACTTCTCCCATAATCTCATTAAGAATACCATCAACTAATGTATCCAAACAACCAAATACACTACTAACTGCTGAATCTACAAGTGTATTCAGCATATCTTCAATAAGATTACTAATTAATCCTTCAATATTACCAAAACTACAGAACACCATATTGAGAACTTTCTCAATGGTCTCATTAACTGTTGATGTGATGCCCTTAATTGGCACCATAATCAACTTTACTAATTGATCAATAGCTTTTCTAGCATATTTGGTGATGATTGCTTTAACCCAACCAATTCCACTACGAATAACACCAGTAATAGAGGCAAGATACTTTTGAATATATCCTGTCATGGAGAATAACTCTCCAGTTATACCATTAACAAACTTAGACCCGATTTTGCCATCAGTGTCCTGAACAATCTTCAAGAAATCGCCAATAAATGCTCCGATGTCTGATGATAATGATCCACTATCACCACACTTATCAGCACCCTTAATACTTTCACCATTTTCAGGAATCTTAGATGCTTTTGTGACAACCTTGAAGCAACCGTTATCTCCTTGAATAGCACTCTTATTTTCTTTAAGAGGTTCTACAAGTTGAGCAGCAATATAAGGAGATGTTTGATCAAAATTTTCTTGCTTTCCTAAAACTGGATGCTTTGCCTTATGTGCAGATGCAATTACAGGACTGCTATAGTCTGGACCTTCAAATCTAACAATAACAAATTGACCTTTGCCATACTGCCTAACATTATTATTTCTAATTGCACTATTTGCAGTTTCAGTTTGAATAGAAGGAATCCAAGGAAGTGCTGCTTTTGCTACTACATCTTCCTCACAATTCTGTTCATTAATATCACAATATCCATGAATAGCAGGACATCTAACCTGATAATATCCCCCACCACCTTCTGACTTGACGCTAGTAATCCACCCAAGCATGGTAGTGCCTGCTTTGGCAAGTTCTTTACCTTGATATGATATGTTTTTTGAAAAGTCTGTGTTCATCAGGACTCTACTAGTTTACAAATTTCCATGTGGGTATATACATGAGTGATATCTTCAATCCTATGATTGATCTTCGTAATCAAATATACTCCTGAATATTTATCACTTGCTTGATCAGCCTTACCAGAGTCTCCCTTAATTAAAGGGAAATCTAGATATAAATGACCGCCAGCTGATAATGATAAATTACCAGGAACTCTAATTGTGGATGTCTTAGATTTTAACATGTCTAGCATAGAACCATAATTAATAGAAGATAATGCTGGATTGACTGGTTCATTATTTAAAGCAGTTTCATCACATACGTTATAATATTCAATTTGATATTCTGACTGCTCAATATATTTAACTGTTGTAAATTCACCATCAGAAGCAGCTTTCAAACACTTGTCTTCGATAGTTTTGGGTGGCAATTTTTCAATAACCTTGTTTACATTTCGCTCGGGTTCATTAACAATTGTTCTAGTTTTACCTCTCTTCTTTGCCGCAATCTCTTCAAGAAGACTAGACTGATTGACACCATCATAAAACTTATAACTCAAAATAGTTTGAGATGCAAGTGCAGGACCAGTCTGATTATCATTAACAAACTTAACTTGATATGCAGTTCCTTTTTTAGTATCTAATCTAAACGGATCTGTAAGCAATGTATGAATTGAATCAAATCTATATTCATCATATGTTTCATAGAATACATATCCAGCAGGTCTGGTTTCTTCTTTACCAGAACCATCAGTTCCCTTAGGTGTGGCAGGTTTGCACATATCATTGAGGAGTTGATAAACCAACTTATTATGTCCCTGCAACTTAGCGACAGTTTCTGTCATTTGTTCCATAACAGGTGCTTTATTCTTAGTAGTTTGTATATACCTACCAAGTACATCGTCAACAATAGTATTATAATCTATCTTTGTAGTTTCATCAGGAGGCCAAGAACTTTTAACATTCTTGGATAACGCTACAATAGCATCTCTATTGATAAGTTCTAATGTATATTGCTTTTTCTTACCTTTAATTATTTGGTTGACAACTCTATTAACGTAGAAACAATTATCACCAGCAAACTCAAATTTTGGTCGAGATTTCTCCCATTCGGTTCCAATACCAGGATCATTGACAACAATCTCTACAGGACAAAATTGACGCACACCACACTTGTCGAATGCTTCATCAATAGCGCCAGCAGAATCTAAGATAGTAATATCAGCAGTAATAAAAGATTCAAATAGTGACTCATAATAGTTAAACGAAATTACTTCAGGAAATTCTATTGCCTTTCCTGAAGGATTTAATCCAACTAATTTATCAGTATCAGGAATATCGTAAACTTTTGCTTGTATAGCTCTTAACTTTGGTTCAGTAACTGACATATTATTCCTCTGTTGCGTAAATGTCTTGTGTCATTAAAATTACCTTAGCACCAAAAACATTATCAGTTTTTTGCGATACAGTATCTATATTAGATAATGATCTGCGCGTGGTGGTTTGTGATCGTCTAGTAAGATCCGAAATCTTAGTATTGATCTTCATGAGACTATTTTGAATACTATCAGCAGGAGTATCTCTTGTGATAGATTCTACTCCCATATCATTATTATATAATGATGATTGTTGTTGCTGTCGTTGTCGAAGATAATTTGATGTGGGTCTACTAGATTCTGGAATAGGTGATCTAGTAATAGAAGTGGTATTGTTTTGAATAGGTGTTTGTGCTTTTGACTGTTGTTCTTTTTTATTCCTCTCAAAGATCATCTCAACCTTCTTAAAAGGTTCCTTGAATAAAATATTCAAGATCTGCTGACCGATAGGTCGTTCAGTAGGAATAACAATCAATGGTTCATCAACTGTTTGCATGTCAACTACCGTAGGTCTATCTACAATAAACTGAGCAAGATCATCAGTCTTATCGTTGACATTATAATATATGTTATGCTTTACGTCAAATAATTGTGGAAGAATAATAGCACCAGTAGCATATACATCCCTGAAATAATTACCACCCTCACCTCTCTTTCGTTCAGTCGGATCACCTGTCGGAGTTCCCCTAAAGTATAATGCACCACCAACAAATTCTGCTGATGCTTGAGAGAGTGGTCCTTCGGACTTAAAATCATCCAATATTTGCTGAGCAATGGCAGCATTACCATAACCATCAAATCTTTCTACAAGAAGTTCCAAACCATTTGGTTTAGCAGCAATCTCAAAAATTTCTTTCTTTGTGACATTGAGGTGTCCATATAGATTTACAGCATTTGCATCTCCACTCGTTCCATAGATTGCAGCAGAATATGGTGAGAACTGCTCCGATTTAGTAATAACAACTGATAGAGGTTCTTTCTTTGCTCTATTCAACATAACCTGAAATGCATCGGCAGCATTCTGTGCTCCAGAAGCTTCAAGCGTGGCAAGGTGAGCAGCAGCAACTAAATCTGCACCAGATGCTTTAGCATCTTTTATTGTCGCAGCATCCAGTGGGTCAGCAGCACCAAAAGAACCAGCAGCGGCAGCTGCCAATACTGTTAAAAAATTACCCAAGTCTTCTTGATCAATGTCTGGACCAGCAAATTTAGTTTTAGCTTCTTCCTCTTCTTTCTCCTCAGTTTTCTCTAATAATTTCTCAGTGAGTTTTATTCTTCTATTCTCAATCTCACGCTCAAGAAGTTTGTTATATGCAATCTTATGATAATCAATCTTTCTGACATTGTTTAACAACTTAGTCAGATTAGCAAGAAGATTATTGAATCTCTCCAGCAGATAATTCCAGTCATCAACATCTTCATCAGATACCAATACATCCATCTGATTTCTTGGCACCAGATAATGCTTCTCATCCTGTTCAAACTCCAACATCCAAGGTGGAATAATTGGAACAAACATGGCAGCAAAGTTCTTCAATTCCTGCTTAACTTTTGCAGCAGGAATCATCTTAGTCAATGCTCTGATCTTGACTGCTTTACCCGACCCAACTATAAAAGACTTAGGATTGATCATGACTCAGTATAATAGACGGTTGGTTGATAGAGTGCGACGATCTCACCTTTAACATCACCAAGCGAAAATTGTTCTTGTGTCTCATTAGCAATTTGCATTTGCTCATTGCCTGGTATACTATTTAAACTAGAAGAGAACACTGATTTAGTTCCAAAGAATTCTTCGGGACTCATCGTATTACGATCACGTTGATTCTTTTCAATCTGCTTTTGAACTGCAGGGTCAGAGATAGGAAGTACAGGAGGAGTTTTAGGTTTATTTGATTTGTCTAACAACTTATCCATGTTATCAAAGAAAATATATGCCTTTGATAATCTTTCTTCTTTCCAATTATCCTGAGCAATTTTATCAGGTCTTTCAAAATCATACATGAAATTGTAAGTTGCCTTTTCAATATTCATTGGACGATCAACAACATATTCTTTAGTTGATCGTCCAGAAGGAAGTTTTGAATTGCCATCAGCATCTAGATGGAGGGTATCAAGTTCCCACTTTAAAAAGTCTAATTGTTGAGGAAGACTCTTAAATACGGGTCCACCATATAAATCAAGAGCTGTTTGCCATCTGCCATAATCAAAACCAGTGCTATCAGGATATCGTCCATCGCCGTCAGGATAGTGCTCCCACTGAGCAATACCACGACCTGGACCACCACCATATTGTTTGACATCTGGTTTCAATCCAGGCGATTCATGTTCTAAGTTTCCAAGAATACCAGCGACTAAGTAACTCTTACCAGGAAAAAATTGCGTCAACCTTCTAGCAGCAACCTTGTGGTTTTCGTTGAAGGTAATACCCCCTGCTGCCATCATAGTGTTAGTAAATCCAGCTTGTCTCTCAACACCAAGATTATCAAATCTACCGTAAGGAGATCTATAAAATGGATTGAGAGATTTAATTTTCTCCTCCATCATAAGTTGAGCGAAGATTGGCATCTGACTCATTGGAATTGCAAATTCAGGACCAGCTTCACCGACCATGACTCTACCGACTCTTTCAACAGATCCCTCAGATTTCTGCTCCATCATCTCTTCACCAGCAATCACATAATCAATGTATGGCATAGGATTTTCTCCGCCATAATTAGGTCTCACTTCAGGGTGAACCTCAATATGGAAGTGAGGACCAGTAGATCTACCAGTGTTACCAGACTTACCCATAACTTGACCGGCTTTCACAGTTTGATCAACCTTAACTGCAACTTCACTGAGGTGAGCAAATCTAAACATTTTATTTAAAGATGGCACCCAAGCATCTACAAGTAATCCATACCCCACTGATGGATCATCAGAATTCTGATAACCCACATACTTGATAATAGCATCCTTTTTAAGTGCAAACATCGTTCCTATAGGAACGCCAATGTCAACACCACCATGCATTCTACCCCAACGATAACCATATGCAGAAGTTAATTCATATCCACTAACATCAGATCCCTCTGTCTCACCCTTTGCTTTAAGTTGTCCTGCAACTGGGTTGTATGGAATAATTACAATATCCTTTGATTGATCAGAAATTCTATTCTTAAATCCAGCAGCAACAAAATTTGCCAACATGAGTCCCAAAGGATTATCATACAAATCAGAACTTTTACCACTAAAAATAGAATCAATAACTTTATCAGCAGCAAGTTTTCTAGCAGCTCTCTTAGCGCGTGCAGTTTTTTGTTTTTGATCACTGCGTTCAATTCCATATAGAGATTTTTTTTGTTCGATTGCTTTCAGATAGTTTGACTGCATTTCGGAGAGAAAATTCTCCATCGAATCAAGATAAGTTCCCAACCTGACGAAGAACTTACTCATCGGGTTAGTAGTCTTGTTCTCTATAATCAGTTGTTTTACTTTCTGCTCAGGAACAACCTGCAGATCTTCTACATCATCTAATTTAAGAATACTATCAACACTAGCAATAGCAATCGGTGTAATATTATCAGATATGGCAAAGACTTCGGAAGCAAATGCCTCCGAATCTCTCTCTATCATTCTAGTCTTTGCTTTTATCATCAATCAAGATCTGTTTGATTTCTGGTAAATATACTCGTTCTCATGACAATATCAGGAGAATTATCACCAACAAAATCAGGTGCCTTTTTCTTACCAGGAATTTTAATATAATCGGGTGGTAAAGGAACAATCTCAGGTTTTTGATCATTATTACCAGACATCATGCTACTTTGAGCATTCTCCAGATTTTGTGATGGCATTGGACCCTTATAACCAGGAGCATTATAATAAGCATTAGGACCAGTAATCTGATCATATACTGCAGTTGGTTGTGGATTAATCAATTCATTAACAATCATCTCTGCGAGCATAATGAGTGGATGTGCAGAAGCACGAATAGGTCTCTTAATTAACTCCCGTGTAATTGGTGTAGGACCAGACATGGGACCACCTTGAGATGCTGGAACTGTCACCAATCTTCTCTGCTTCACTGAATCAACTATATCAAGACCAAACGCTCTATCAGGTCTTCCAAATACAGAAGGTTTCTTGCCTGCCTTAAAGTTTTTATTACTCTGACCTCTCTGCAAAGCATCATCACCAAAGAGTGTTGTAGGATCTGGATTCTTTTTAAAATAATCTAAAGGATTACCGAATCTTGCAGTTGACTCATTCGGGATACGAGTATTAACGCCCTTGTTAAACCAACCCATGAATCCACCATCTGCCATCGGCATAATTTTGTTGGAAATTCCTCTGAAATAATTTAATGCTTTACTACTATACAAATCAACATCACCCACACCACCAGATGCTTTATTCGTCACATCAAACACACCTGGCCGTGGTTCCTTTATATTAGAATTTTTAAAGACCTCATCAAGATCCATTTTCAATAAATCAGGATCTTTAGCAGCACGATCAACAAGAGCATCCGCAGCTTCGTCCGTAACAGTACCAAGTTGTCTGCTGAAATCAGTTCTGACTTTAGGAGTCATACCACCCACATTAGGATTTGCCATCAACATCCTGTAAGCATCATCAGTTAATCCCATATTACCAAAATATTGACTATAATCAACCACATCGGTAAGAGGTTTATATTTAGAAAAATCTACACCCTTCTGGAATAAATTTTGACTGAAAATATTATCAACCGAACCGCGAGACATGGGATCTTTATATCCACCAAGAGGACCACGACTACTCGCTGCCTGAATCATGTTAGCAGTTTGTATTCTCTGAGCGTCAGAAACACCTCTAAAAGCAGAAATTTTAGCAGCTTGCGGATCAACTAGTTTCGGATTAAGTCCACCAGGAGAAAGCAATCTCTGTTTAGCAATAGCAGCAGAACCTCCTTGGGCGGCAGCAGGAGAAATTCCAAGAAACCTAGCAATGTTAGGAGACTTAGAAGCCATCGCTATCACTGCTGGATTTGTAACAATTTTAGGTATCGCCGCTTGTGGAGCAGCAGGAGTAAACATCATCGCCAGATCAAGACTGTCACTCACCATTTTTGGATCTTGTCCAATCATTTCTGCGAATGATTTAAATCCAGGTATTGCTTCACCAATCGACGGTTGCTCTTTTAATGGGTTAAGAGAACTCGCAAGAGTTTCAAAATATGAAGGAGGTGTGGGACTATATGATGGTGTTCCAGGTTCTCCTGCTAAAAAATCTTCTTCAAACTTTGCAGCACCAAGCGGTTGATTACGAAGAAGATCCTGAAATAAGAATGGAATAACTTTAAGAAGATCAAGGACGTTTGGTACTTGAAATCCTGGTTCCTCCTCACGTTCTGGAAGTTCAACACCAGGAGTTGGAGAAACTGGTCCAGGATCAGGTTGATCAACAAGAGGATCGTCTGGCGTCTCCTCTGTATTACCTGAAGGAACAGTAGGCGTTACAGGAACAGGAGAACCTAAGGGAGGGCGACCAGGAGGACGACCGCGACCACCACCAAAAAATGGAAATCCACCGCCTGGTTTTTTGGGTTTCTTAGATCCGTCGCCAGAGGCATCAGGATCTCCAAAATCAACAGTCTTATCTAACAGATACTCTTCAAATGTATTCTGATATAATTCTCTCTTTCGTTCAAATACTTCTTTCTCTGTAATGATCTGTAGTTTTTGAAGTTTGATGATATCCTTCATCAACTTCTCAGTGGCGGTCATCTTTGCTTCAATCGCCCTGAGATGCCCCTGGATAGTCTTATTCTTTACAGGAGAAATCTTGATATTCTGAATCTTAGGCAGATCCAGAGTTGCAGCTGCAGGCATTTCTGCAATGCCGACGACCTGATCAGGAGTAACAGGAGGATTGACTGCTTTTACAACAATCTTAGGATCTGTACGGGGATCTAAACCAGGACCGCCAACCTTAGGTGGACCCTCTTCAGGTTGAGGTTTCCCTGATTGATTTTGATCGCTGGGTGATATTCTCGCCATTACTGTTGTGCTGCTCTGCGTGCGTTTTCTTTTTCAATAAAATCAACTAACAGACTCACATAAACATCCCGTTCCCACGGCATCATATTTTCAATCTCTGTCAAGCTATATTTATGATGTTGCATGAGATTAAAATTTAGTCGGAAATAGTTTTCCAGATTATTCTGAAAAACCGCTATGCGAAAAAATTTGCTAATCCCTCAATTGTGACATCAGACTCAACACCAGTCTTGGGATTGGTTACATTCACAGTATGAGACAACTTAGGCATCGTTGCAAAGAACGACTGAAGTTTCTGATACTGCTTAGAGTTCATCTGCTCAACAAATTCCTCAAGTTCTTTCTTCGTGGAATCTGCTGCTTCCCATGTCTCCTCATCATTGTAGATAGTATCAATACATTCAACAGCATATTCAAAAGTGCTATCAATAAGACTTTTCTTGTCATCAGGTTTCTTTTCCATAATATATTTCATCGTGGGATACTTCATCTTAATAAAGTAACCATTCTCAAGGTCAATGGTATCAGTATGACTCTTGTCCTTGACTACTTGAATATCGTCAATATTAATTTCAACCTCTGCCTGTGTCTCACCATCATCGGGACATGTGATAGAGAATTCCAGAATTTCCCCAACAGACTTAGCACGAACATTGAGGAAGATATACTCAACATCAAATGTGGAGAGACTATCTAGATCAATCTTTGTTTGAATGCAGTTACTAATAATCTGGATAATAGCATCTGTAACTTCTTCCTGCTTTTCAGACTCTAATGCAAGGAGAAGAATTTTTTCTTCTCGGACTACAAATGGTCTGTACTTTACTTTTTTTCCTGTAGATGGGATTTTCAACTCATGAACGGGAGTATTAATCTGAGGTAATGACATAGTTCAAAAAAATAATTAGAATTCGGCTCCTTTTTTATCGTAAAAGATCACGACATGTTTTTCGTATCTAAACGATACTCTCAATTTATTTAGTGTGCTAGCACCATACGATAATGGTACACTCTCAATGTTATAAGGATATACATTAAACATATCATAATAACATGAATTTTGTCCAGATGGACCAGTTTTATCTTTATAACTTTTGGTCACTGTCAACTTAGGACATACCATATTTTCATAATAACGAAGTCCTACAGTATTAGGTATTGCTCTCCTTCTATTTCTTTCCGCTGGTTGAATCTCAGTAGTATCATCAAGACCATACTCTGGGAACATGCCGCCCATCCATGCCTCAAAGAATTTTTGAGGATTCAACTGATTAGTCTGAATAAAACTCAAACGCATATCATTATAAAGTTTAGCATGGGGATATTGGATTAATCTACCTGCATACACGCCATCAACCTCTTGAGTGGCAGTAAATGTTCCTGGTAATGATGCTTCGTCACACAAAAACATCATATTATCATATGCTCCGTCAGAAGCAGTCAGATTGAATCCATAATATTGCAGTCTACTTAAGATCTCAGCATTGTTTGTGGTACTGAAACTAAAGTTTACCTCATACTCATTAGAATATGATGCACCTTTATCAGCATTAAATATCCCCCTCAGTTTAGATATAGACATTAATTCTAAATAGAAGTACTTGTTGTAATTATATTTATGGCGTATTCTGGCAAGTTCCAACCAAAGAATCCAAAGAAATACAAAGGTGATCCGAGACTAGTAATATACAGATCATTATGGGAACTTAAATTCATGAAATGGTGTGATGACCATGATCATGTGCTTGAATGGGGTAG
>CEPX01056750.1_pt1 | contig 16249 bp, 5 predicted proteins | sample 361361 | NCBI WGS metagenome assembly CEPX01 (sample SAMEA2619974, study PRJEB7988) | marine metagenome | biome: marine biome (ENVO:00000447); feature: mesopelagic zone (ENVO:00000213) & marine oxygen minimum zone (ENVO:01000065); material: "saline water (ENVO:00002010), including plankton... | reverse complement strand
TTGCGGTGTATGTGGTGGTGATAATTCATGTGATGAAGGTTGTGGACCTAATCAACCTGCTCCATCCGGCTGTGATAATGTGTGTGGTTCAACACTTGAGAATGATGAATGTGGTGTATGTGGCGGTGATGGTTCAACATGTGAAGGAATCCCGAATGAAGGTGATGAAATGGGAATAGAAGGAGATCAATGTGGTGATCAGTCAGATTGTGCTCCATGTCATAGCTGTGATGCTGGTTCATGCCTTTATATAGGAAATTTAGATCCAGAATGTGAAGGTTCTGATTATACTCAAGATGAGGGTAGTGAAGAGATAGTATGGGACTCTGACTGTATTTCCTGTCAAGCTTTTACGTGCCCTGAGGGAGAATATAAGATATGCAATTCTTGTTCATGTGATGAGACCCTTGACTATGATGATGTGGGATATACTGGTGACTGTGTAATTGCCACTCATGCTGTAGAATCAGGATCATTTACAAAAGCACAGAAGAAAGAGGCAGTTCGCTGGTGCATAAGGAATCTTCATAATACATGGTATGGAGAAGCATTCCGTAGAGGATATCGTAGTTGGGGTGATAAAAAGATTAGAGAAGGTAATGCTGCAAACCATTATCAAGAATTTCAAGATTACGTAGACTTTGCAACAGGGGAGAAAAGAAGTTTGAAAACTGGTTGGACATTCTTACGGAGAAGTGTAGAATTTTTCCTAAAAGGACTTTTTATAAAGGACTAATATGGTATGACAATAGATGAGTTATATGATGCTTATATAAACCAAGAAGATGAATCTTTTGCTGAGTATATTTTTGGAGAATTTGACTTAGAAGATAGGTCTTGGGAAAAAGAAGCATGGGTACGTGATTACGGATATCTTTTACCTGAATATGATCCTTCAGGTGTAGAAATAGCTGGAAGAGAAAGAGATGTTAGTTATGATGCAGCATATGATAGATTGGATATAACAAAAAAGGCTACTGATCGCGTATATAAAACAGAGTTGGATACTCTTAGTACTGAACTTGGCAGGGAGATGGATAAAGGAAGATCTGTCGCTGGTAGTTTAGGCCTTAGAACTGGATCTTTAGCAACTGCTGTTGCAGATACTACAAAACTGGCTATAGATAAAACTAAAAATCTTGGTGATAGGTTTACAATATCTGAAGAACAGACTCAAGATGAATATAATCTTCGGATGGTAGATGCTGCGCTTGACTTTGAGAAAGCTGAGCGCCAAGAAAAAGAAGACTTCTTTGATAGTACTATGGGTCAGATAGAAAGAATTGGGAAAGACGGTGCACTAGGAGATTATTGTAAAGATTCGGCTAGGCCAGTAAGATGTCCTGGTAGTGATGAATGCGTTGCGCATTTAGAGTGGTGTCCAGGTGAAGTTGATGTTTGTGGTGATGTAGATGGAAAGGTTCTCGATGAAACAAAATGTGCAGGGTATACTAGTCCTGAGAGGATGGATTACTACTGTACGCAGACATGTAGTAATAAACCATCAGGCGTTGGGGCAAATGGCTCTACTTGCTATGATGCTTGTATGCAAGGAGGGGCATGGACAGATGCAACAGATGGTTATGTGACTTTAGATTTTGATAGTAGCGAATGGTTTGATGAGAATCGTGATTGGCTTGAGTGGCAATCAGACTGCACTGATGATGAGGGTAATTGGATATGCATGAGTGATGATCCTACCACAGAGGAAGTAGAAGGTCGTGCGGAATGTGAGTTCTGTTCAATGATATGGGGTAAAGTAGACGATGGTTGGGGACAATCTCACCAGGAAAATATGTGTGGCACTCGTGCAGCAGATGGTGAAGGCGTAGATCAATGTGATCCATCATGTTGTATTTAATAATAATGTTAAAGGAATAAAATATGGAAGATATAACCAAAGCACTTGATAGATTGCAAAGCACTGCTGATAATCTTATAGCATTTGAGACAAGTAGACGTATTCAATTAGGAAGAGAGAAAGAAGCCAGGATGGTTGAAGCTTATCAGTATTTACTTGAGAATGAAAATGATAAGATAGAAGAGATTGAGTTAGTATTGGACTCTATTAATCGAAGTCTAGAGTCTAGAGGCATGGAACGGATTAAACTTGGAGATGAACAGAAGACTATCAACTTTGATGCTATTATTGCGGCTGCTAGTGAGAGTGGAACAGCAATTGCTTCAGCTATGCTTGAAGATAGAAAGACTTATAGAGATAGTCTCCAAGACAAGAAGGTTGAAGCACAGTCATTAGCACGTCATATAAATATTTATGAAGATGCACTTGCTCTTATTAATCCTGCTGTAGCTAAGAATGGATTAGATCATGTTGTAGAGGCAGAAGAGGTGGTGGCAGCAGTAAAGCATCTCGAGAAAGATAATAAAGATTTTCTAGAAGAGACAGAGAAGTACATTAAATTTAGACAGACACCAGAACAGTTAGCATTATCTGGAGAAGATTGGTTTGCCCATCAGAAACAACTTGCAGAACAAGATGTTATAGCTGCAAGCTCAACAAGCGCAGGAAATCTATCAGCTATAGAGAGGTTGGAAATAGTTAGACAACAGTATTTGGAAGTATTGAAGACACGAATTCAAGATCCAGTTATGGCATTAGGAAGACATTATGCTCCTATAGGTGCACTGAAAGCAGCAATTGCTGATGAAACTGTTCCGAGTAAAGAGAAAGAATTGGAGGCACAGCTTTTACAAGCTCACACCGATCTTGGTGGTATGTTATATCCACAATTAATGGATGAAAATAATAAATGGACTACTCCTACCGATATAATACATGCAGATTTGGCTGATAAGCTGAGCTCATCTTTATTACTAGTTGAACAAGGTAATCCAACACAATTTATATCCTACTTAGAGCATGTTCAAGAATACTATAACATGATGAAGGACGATAAAAGTGATACTGGTAGAGCTGTTGTTAATCGTATAAGACAAGAAACAATACAATTATTAGGTGTTGATCTAGAAGCCCTAATACAGTTTGGAGGTAAGCAGTTAAGTGAGTTAGAGATAATAATGTTAGCTAATCATGAAATAGAACGTATTGATCTAGAACAAATGTTTCATGGGATGGAGATTGATGGAAGTATTAAGCCCAATATATCATTTGATGCTCAATACCCAGACAATAAAGATAATCTAGATCATGATGAATTTATGCGAAGCAAGAGGAAATAATAATGTCAAACTTTTATACACCACAAGAGGCTATAGCTAAGGTCTGGGAATTGTCTCAGAAGCATCCTGCTCAACAGCCTGCATATTTATCTAAACTTGAAGATGAATATGGCGTTACAGTGGAAGAGTATAATGAATATGATAGTACTATGATTTCCAATAAAGAAGTTAAAGTAATGCAGGATCGCCTTCATAAGAAAGAGCAGGACCTCAAGGATATTCCTTTGTTCAGCCAAAGCTTAGAGATGAGTGATGCAGAAATTATTAGAACATTTGATTCCCTGTATGAGCTAGAAGAAAAGCAAAGAAATGTGGATAGAGTTCCATATGAAGCTGAATGGTATAAAGCTGGAGCAGCTGCACAAGAGAAAATAGATGTGATGGAAGGACCTTACAAGGTAAGGAAAGCAGAGGAATGGAAACTTTTAACAGAGTCCAAACAAGATCTAGATCCTGTTGAAAAGAATGTTCCTCCGTTTCTTAGTGATATATTAGGATCTATGGTTATAGGCTCTGCAGGATTAACGCATCAGATGCTATTTGGCTGGATGGATGCCCTGAGGGAAAGTAAGGATTTAGTAGCTCATGAGCGTGATGAATGGACTTTGAATCCATTTACTGGTTTTGGAATGTGGGATCTAGCTGAAATGAGATGGAATCCAGAGACTGAGGACTGGGGATTTAGTCCAGATCTTCTTAATATGGAACAAGATCTTGAAGATTTATATGTTGAAACATATGATTGGAAGAGAAAGATGGAAGAAGGTAATTATTCAGATTTATATACGCTAGATAAAGAACATAAAGCATTAATGGCTACACTTCCAGAGGGAGTGATAGATCCTAGAAAATATGGAGAGATAGAATAATATATGGCTAATGGAATATTAGAAGAACAACAGTACTGGGCTATTCAGTCAAAAATAGACTCACTTTCAAAACAGTTTTCTGGATTATCTCAGAATCAGATCCGAGCTAGGGCTAAGATTAATCCAGCAGCAGCTGAACTTTTACAGCTACAGGAGGAACAGCAAGGATTAGTTTCTGCACCATCAGGAATAGATAAGAATCCAGTTACAGATTTTCTAGGTAATCTGGCTTGGTCTGCTACTGAAGAGCTTACTCTTGGAGCTACGTTAGGATTTGATATAGCATCTGGTGGAGAACTTAAAAAAGCATTTGGTGTTCAGGACTGGGAAGATAACTCTTGGATGGGTAGGCTTGGTGGTGCAATAGGGCAGGGAGCAGGTTTCGTAGGTTCTGTTATGTATGGAGGAGCAGCTCTTAAAGGAGGAGCCAAAGCCTTAAATAAAGTGGCTGGATTAGGCACTAAGGCATTAACTCGTGGAGGAGGAAAGAAGATAAGGTCTGAGACTGGAGAGACTCTTTCAAAGATAGTAGGCGATAAGGGTGCAAATGTAGAGGACTTTGCTGAAGAACTATATCAAGCTGGTAGATCTGCTATAAAGACTGGCAATGAAAAGCAGGTTTCTTTCTTTGGACGGAGAAAGGCTAAGAAGATAGATCCATTTGAAACCTTTGATTTGCAGACTGAGATAAATAAGAACTTTGATGATATATTGAAAGAAAGATTAAAACTTGATATGAGGTTCAGTGATGATGTATCCAGAAGTTTATTAGATCCTGCTAATGAAGGTATTCGTACAGAGATAAGAAATTCTGCTTTAAAGACAGCTCGAGAGTTTGCACCTGGCAATATACCACGTCAATTAGCTGGCTCTGCTACATTTCAGAAGCTAGGTAATAAATGGTCTCAGATAGCCTCAGATATGGCCTATGAGGCTGCTTTACTTGGAACTCATGGTGGACTTAGGAATCTATCAGAAAGGGGCATGTCGGCTGTATTAGACCTTAATGATGAGAATTATGGCAGACGTTCCTTTGCTAGTGATGTACTTCATGGCGCTATGCTTGGTGGTGCTCTTGCTCCTGTGAGATATATTAAGGGTGGTGCAGCAGTAGAGTGGCATCCAGGTAGGGCCCCAAAAGCTGGTGTTACTGCTAATATGACGCAAGCTGCCACGGCTCTTATTCGTAAGATGAGTGGTAAAAAGGCTACAGATTATTCTCCAAGACAATTGCAAGTTATGCTCCGTAATATATGGTTTGGCTCTAATAAGAATGCAGAGTTTTTTAGAAAAATAGATGGCTGGACTCCGCTTTTGGTGGAAGATCCACGGATGCTCGAGAGCGCAACTAATGTTAAAGCATTGCAACGAGCCTATGCTGCAGTATCTGAAGATGTATCTAAACATCTTATTCCCATGCTAATCAGAGAAGTTGGAAGAGATCTAGGAGGATCTTGGAGACGTTATACTACTGGATCTATAGTGATGAATGGGACAAACTGGTACAATAATTGGGACCTCTATAAAGATGATCCTGCAAGATTGATATCTGATTATATAGTTGGAGCTTTCTATATGAAGAGAGGCAAGACTTTGGATGGGGCAACTCCTGCTAAGAGATTCTTAGGTCCTAAAGATATAAATGGACATGAGCTAGCTGATCTTTCTAAGGCATTTGATGTGTTTGGTTGGGATAAAGGAATGCTGGATTATATGGCTGGTACCTGGGATAAGATGTATGAGGATCATATATTCTCACAGAATATTATAGAGCAGGCTAATAAATCTACTCCAGATTTACGTAATGCAAGCAAGATACTTGAGAAAGATATGGTTCCAGTATCAGAGTTTCAATCACAAACACAAGATCCCAATCTGAGCACGTTTGAATCTATGGCTATTAAGGAGTATACAAAGTTTAGAGATATGGCTAATAGTGCAAGAGATGCAGGAGATAGTAAGGCAGCACTTAGCTATCAAACCAAGGCTGACGCTATAAATAGCAGCTTAGAAGTAGCAAAAAGACTAGTTAAAGCATTAAATTTTGGAATAGTAGATAAAAGAGTCCGCGCTATGACTCAACCAGAAGCACTTGAGTTCATAAATAGAGTATCAGATATTGAAATTAATGGCAAGAAGGTGACTATAGAGAATGCAGAGAAAGAGGTAATGAATCTTCGTAAGTCTGCTACATATAAAATTACTGGTCAGATGCAGACAGCTATGGAGCATTATATTAAAAGCTCTCTAGATAGGCTTGGTTTATGGGATCCATCTATGGAGACTGATGGTTCTATTATAGTTCATCCTAGTGTTCAGAAAGTATTGTTACGAGGTCTGTCCAAGAATGAAAATACTGGTAAGTATTCTGATGCAGTCATGACACTTAATATGGTGTTGGAACTTGCAAATAGAACTGGTATTATTAGCTTTAGCGATCGTGCACTAGCTTGGACTGGTAGGGGCAAGCAGCATTATAGTGTAAAAGGTATGGAATCACTTCTTTCAGAATATACAATAACTACTGAACGTATGCATGATCTTGTTTTCAACACACAGAATAGTGGATGGAGAGATGAAGTTCCTTATAAAAATACTACTAATGAGTTTCTAGATAAATATATAATTGCCAGTGAGCCGCTATGGAAAGCTCTTGAAGTTAATCAGCTTCATATGCGTAATGATGTTGGAATGCATATACTTACAGGAGAAGGTATGCAGGGTACTGAACATACTAGAAAACTTAACGAGCTTCTTAATGGTCCTGATTATTTTGAAGGACATCGCGAACTTCAGCTTAGTAATCCAGAAGATCCAAGTACAGTACGTAAAATTGGTGATAAACCATGGCTTGTTAGTCTATTGAAAAATATAAATAAGGCATGGGCAATTACTCAGGGAGGCAAGGCAAAAGGAGTAAAGCCAATATCTATTGAAGCATTGGATAATTTGCATGAACAAATGTCTGAGCAGGTTGGTAATCTATTTACCAATGATAATAACTTTACTGCTTTTAAGCGTTATTTAGATAAGAGCTTTGTAGATTCTATGCTTGGTAGCGAGACATCATATGGTGCTAAGCGAGCTATTAATGCCCTATTTGAAGAGGGGCATCCTCTTTCATTCCAAGAACCTAACTCTAATCGTAGGGTTATAGCATCAGCTAAAGCTATAGAAAGAGAGATACTTGGTTCTGAGTATGGTAATGAACTAAAGAATGCAGATCCAGAATTTGTAGATGATGTTAGAAAGATGATTGAACGGTATAAGACTGAGATAGAAGATCCTACTAAAGGCAAGGGAGATTATATAGAATATAGTGACAAGCTAACTATTGAGCCAACATCTCAGGCTACTGCAAAGGAATGGATGCAAGCCCTCGTAGGATTGGAGTCATCATTGGATGCAACTAAGATATCAGAGCTATCCAGAGTGACTAGAAATCTCCAGAGGTTAGAATCTATGGCTGCTGCATTTAATACTGCCGCACATTGGGATGCGCTGGTGGATGTAGCTACTAAGAAAACTACAGTGGCAGAGTTGAGAGAAAATATGAATAGCTTACTTTATAATAGTAGGGAGTTAGCGTATATTATACGTGATGGTGTACAGAATAATGATTTCTTATTGATAAGGCAGATAGCTGATAGACAGAGAGATATTGAGCGGGCAATAGATAGAGCTCAAGCATTTACAGTTAATGGTAAGGGCAGTCTAGAAGAGGTCAGCCAAACTTTATATAAGCTTTCTTTAGAAGCTGTCAACGAACGTAATAGAAAGTTAAATCTTGATAGCATAGAATCTGTTGATGAGTTTATTAAACAACAAACAGAATTAGTAACTAGGCAGGATGCAACCGGCAGACTGGTAGTGCAGACACAGACCATGTCTGAGCCACGATATAAAAGTAGATATAACTTGGAGCAAACATCCATAGATTATATAAAGGGAGATCTCTTAGCTTATGGCAGTAAGGATATGCCGCTCACAGAAGATGCAGCTGCATTTCTTAATAGTCATCCAACGTTAAAAGATTCACCCCAACATTTAAGAAGTTTCTTAGAACAGCTAGAGCAAACCAATGTGCCTGTATCAGATTATATGAGCCAGGTAGTTAAGCCATGGCTTGAATATCAGTGGACCCAGATTCAGTATAATCCTCAGAATAAGAATCGCAACCTAACTGAAGAGCAATTCAAAAGTGATACATATCAAATGCTAGTTACTGCCATGGCTCAGAAGAAGATAGCTATGGGTAACTATGAGAATGGTCTTATACATATAAGTAATAAGGCTGTTACTAATTGGGACGTTGGTTTTATGGGAATGATTGAGGCATTAGAACTACAGAATAGGCCAGGAGCTGTGATGCTATTTGGTGAGTCAACTATTGCTGGCAATCGTATACAGACAAGAGTAAGTGCAACTACAATACAGGAGATTAATGCCAACCTTGCTGCTGGTGTGTCTCCTAAAGTTTCTCAAAAGGATATTTTTTCTAGTCATGAGAATGAGCAGCTTGCTGAGTATTTAAGTGATCTACCTCTTACAGGCCAAGGGCAGGATGGTAGGCCTACATTTCAAATATTTAGGCTTGATAGTAAACAAGCTATAATATTGAGTGCTGATGCATATCATCATGTAGTTAATAAGTGGAGGATGGTGAACGGACCATTACGTCAAAAGCTGAATAATATTTTAGGTGAGGATGCTGCTACAAGATATTTGACAGATAAAATTAAACTGGAAGAGGTTAAAACAGATGCTGATTCTGTAATAGATAAACAAAAGTTTACTACAAAAACAGTTGAAGAATTGTTACTCCTTACAAGGCTGATGAATGATAATGCTTATTATTTAGATCAGTATGTTACTGGTAAAATGAGTAGAGATGAAGTATTTAGTGCTTTGAAATATCTGCCATTAGCTAATCCTCGTGGTGGTATTACATTAAATGAGAAGACTCTTGGTGTGATGAGTTATGTCACGAAAGAATTAATGCCTGATACTCCTACATATAAGGATATGAAGCGTCATTTTAATAGTAATATGAATAGGGATCAGAAACAGCTGACTATATATGATGAGAAAGATCCACTTAATATGGACAGTGGCTTTAACAGTGATAGACATAATCGTGAAATACTCAAGAAACAACTTATGGAAGATGGCGGGCTATCTGAACAGGCAGCTGTAGCTAAGGCTGAGGAATTGGCTGCTATCCAAAGACCAGAAGCAAAATCTATGGTTGATGCTGAGGTATATTTAACTCTTCCAGAAATGGCTGGTCTTCTTGTTTCTAGAGGTGCAGATAGACGCTGGTTTGTATGGGATGGTGATAAAATTGTAGGTTTTAATGTAGTTATAAAGCCTGTAGTCTCACAAAATAAAGTAAATTCTGATGGTTCTATTTCTGTTGTGGTAGATAAGACTGCTTATAAGTTTGATCCTACCATAGATAAAGCTTTACGTAATCAAGATGGTACATATTTTGCTGATGCGCTTGCATTTAGATCTGCTAATAAAGTAAACCAGAGTAGGGACAGAGCTGGTGGTGAATGGACTGAGAATATTATATCACTAGATAAATCTTTAGATGTTACTCAAAGATGGAAACCACAAGTAGTAGATGATGTCCAGTTACAGAGAAGACAGCCTGGTAGTGATCTCAAAATAGTGGATATAGATAGAAAAAATATAATGATTAAGTCTATTAGCGGAGAGCATGATGGGACTTTAAGCATGGCATGGGGAAACTATCTATCTAATTCTGCAGAAGGAGTGATGGGTAGTTGGTTGAAATCTTCAACAGTGGTTTCTGAACTGAATCAACATATGTTAGATCTGTATAAAAATCCTTTTGCATTTAGGGCAATAGGAGAAAAGTTAAAAGAATATGATATGGAGCGTGGAGATATTACTGCAAGTCTTACTGGAATGGAAGCAGTATTAGCTGAAGGTGGCTTGCCTATCTTTGATTATATGCGTCCCCAACTAGAGAGAGCACTTGTTGGTAACTATCTTGGCAGTAGGAACTTTGCATCTGGAAGAATAGTTAATGGTGCTTATAATACTATGACTGCTGCTGACGGTCTTAGCTTACCTATCAAGGAGGGTGGTATACAATCTAGACTTGGAGGTAGTGGCCTTCCTTTCTTTGAATATAATAAATCTGTAAGAGATCTATTAAAAAGTACAGATGGTACTGAGAGTATGTCTTTAGTCTTTAGGTTGTCACCAGAGCAGGCTAATAATCTTAATACTATGTTTGCGTCTCATCCTGAGTGGAAGAAACTTGGAAGAAAAGCTACAGAAGTAAAACATAATTTTTTCCGTCCTGGTGATGAAATAATAGCTTCTGGAAATAATACGGTATCAGGACCATTTGAGGGTCATATTAATGCAGAGTATGGATTTTTAGGAGAGGGTGGAAGAAATTGGTCTATGACTGCAAGAAGAGTAGCTAGAGAAGTATTGCTTAGTAAGGGGTATCCTGGAGATCACTACAGTCAGATAATCGATCAAGCATACAAGTTAGAACATGCAGATGGCAAGCCTAAAATAGAGAGCTTGGGTGAGTTTGTACGATTTGTAGATGGTAATCCATTATCAGCAGTTGATCGTCAGAATTCGAAAACACATTTAAAAGACTATGATGTTACAAATGGTATTGAGTCTATGGCTAAGACTATCGATCCAAGGTATAGTTATCAATCTATTAGAGTTTTAGATAATAATATGAGAACACCTAAAGATGGTTTAAATAGTTGGGTGTTGACTGGTGTAGAGAAGCTTATAGATCGACGTAGAGGTCCTGTTCATGAGATGAATAGCTCGGATGCTATCAATCCACAGGATGCTGACTTTGATTTAGATAAATCAGCTAGCTTCTTTGGTACACCAGCTCCTATAGTAAAAGAGATTAGTGCAGTATCAGGCTATCATGCCTTAGCATCAGAGCAATTATGGGACAGAGCATTAATGGAAGTACCACTTGACAGGAATTCATCTACCTATATGGATGATATGAAAAAGCTTGAAGCTGCCAGACCGCTACTGTTAAGACAGCATACTATTGCTTCTGCTATGTATCAATACTTTACTTCGTTAGATGGTCTGCATATGGCAAATCGTCTCAAGCCAGGATATAAGACTGGAACATTTGTTGATGAATTGGATGTCATAAGAACATCTGAGAGTGTATCAGAGATAAATGTTATTGCTGATTTTAAAGCAAACAATGGTAAGAACTATAAGATTATGTTCAAACATGGTGCAGAATTTGTTGACGCTCTTGGATATATGAAAAGTCTGATCAAGATGACGTTGGATATTCATGGTGATATTGCTCCAAAGAATGAGCGTAATGTTCGTGATGCATTCTGGTTCTCAGATGAAGTAGGGCTTTTTAAAGTTGTTGAAGAAGGGAGAATGGATAAGGGAGAGAAAAGTTGGGAGAGTAGTATTCCAGAAATAGATATATTTAAAAATAAGATAGTCAATGATTTTCTAGAACCTTTATCAAAGATATTTAATCTTGGTCTTGGCACTGAAACACTGAGTGATGGAACTAGTAGAAAGCTTACGTTCTATGATTATGTTTCTACGTTTAGAAAGGCTAAGTCTGTAATGGAGCAAGGGACAAGGAATGAGGAAGGAAGGCCAACAACATTATCTCCATTTTTAAATAACTTTTTAGGTTTTCTTGGAGATGCTCCTGGTAAAGCAGGCGTGAGTAAACATCCATTGATTGAAGGACTTCTTATGATGTCTGAAGTTGAGAATACACACTTTCCCAATAGAATAGATCGTGGTAATGAGCTGGCTAATATGCTCAATAATGCTCCAATGACTCTTGAGAGTGCTGTCATTCAGAAAGCTATAGATAAATATATGGGCAATGAAAAGCAATGGGCTAAGTTTAGTCATGTGCAGTGGGAGATAAATCAACTGGAAGATATCTTGACCGATATGAGAGCTCGTAGACAGCAGGGCACCTCACAATATACAAAAATGCAAGCTAGGAAGGATATGCTTACAGGTATCTTAAGTGAAGTTGAGATTATGGCTAATGATAAATTGGTATCAGAGATGACACCGAAATCTTCAGATAGCCCTGCTAAGGGTGTGATAGCAGACACATATACTGCAATATATACACTAAAGGAAGGTAAGATTATTAATGCTGTTAGAGTTAGAAAGGGAGACTCTTACTACTGGAAGAAAGGGCAGATAGTTCAAGAAGATCCTAGAACATTTAGGAATGCTGATCCCATACAGCAGAAGCATTTAAGCACTATGGCTAGAGCATTTGGTACTCCAGTTAATGGTGTTAGTAGTTTTGATGCATTAAATCGTAAGGGGTATATTACAGGCAAAGTTGAAGCTTTAACAGAGAAATTTAGAGAGATAGATGTTGAGTTCAGTGATGCAATTGTTAAAAAGAACTCTCATTGGGAGGATGTGTACACTAAGAAGCTAGTAGCATTGAAGGATGCTTTCGATGATGTTATGAGTGCGCGTGGTGCACAACATGCTAAGCAGCTGATTTATAATATGTTAAGACCTAGGATCAACCCTAATGAGATGACTAGGACAAGTTATGATAATAAATATGATTCATTCTTTTCTGCATTTAGATTCTATCCTAATAAGACTAATGAACAGGTAGCTCTGAGGTTTATGACTGCAGCTATGGATCAAAAGGTTCCTGGTCTTGGTAGGGGTACCGCCAGGGAATGGTGGAAAGAAATGATGCAAGCACAGAAGATATCTTACCTACTAACACATGACCATTCTCTTGCTGGGAATGCATTTAGAATAGGTAATATGAATAGAGGGTTTGAACCAAAACTCAGCGTGTTACCAGAGACGGAAGTAAAGCCTAGGTTCCTGGATGCAGGCGTTAGGAATGAGTCAGCATTAGAAACTATACAAGCTTTTATGACTGGTTCATATTTTCTTGACCCAATAGAATTGTACAGACTAACTGTAGGACTTGATAAGGCTAACAATCAAGGTATTAATCCTGCAAATATGGGTGAAAGAGTGGCACGTCTTTGGCATGATGTAGGTGTTAAATCAGAGACAGTAGAAATGAAGGAAGACTTTGGTAAGGCTGTCTATAGAATAGCTAGAAGCAGTGTAGAAGGAGGCTTCCAAGGGAGCAGAGAACATATTAGAAGGAAGACATTCTCTGAAAAGGTTCGAGATGAAATTAACTGTAAATATTAAGGAGAGTTATGCCTAAGATTGCTGGATGTTTACCTGATCCACGTAAAGAAGAGCTTGCAAAGATAGCTCACGAATTTGAAATCGATGCTAAGGTTAAAGCATTTGGATATAATGATGTGTCAACAGCAGAGTGGTTGTGGAATAAATATGTAGGCCATCCTAGGGATCCAAAGAAACCTATCTCTCCTACTGATCTTAAAAAATATAAGTTAGGCCTTGCAGAATTTAGGGATACTATAGGCAAGCAAGAGAGTGCATTCGGACGGCTCTTCAAGATACCTAAGGCATTAATGCGCAAGCTTCCAGAGTCCTCATACTTTATAGAGGAAATGTCCAATGCTACATCATTTAGGCAGAAGCATTTAAAAGAATCATCAGTAGAGTTGAAGGCTATAACTGATGGTCTTTATGATATGATACTTAATGGAGATTATTATGGTGGTGTTCCATGGAGTAAGTCGGAATTTGAGAAATACCGAGAGATGGAGAGCATTCTTGAACAGGCTAAGACACCAGAAGAAAGACATGCTGCTTTGGTTGATGTAACTAAGATGGTTGGTGTCAGGGATGGTAATAATAATCCTGTTGGCGGTAAGATATTGTGGAGGTTTAATGATCTTATTACTTTTAGAAAGCAACCACAGGGCGAAGTTGAAAACAAGATAGTAGAAAACTGGAGTGTGCTTAGAAAGCGTTCAGCCAATTTATTACTCAATGGAATAGAACAGTCTAAAGCAATTATTAAGACATATCATGATCCGACTCTGAAGAAAAATATGCTTGGAGCACTTGACAAGCTGCAAGCTGCTGCAGAAAGGATACATTTTCAACAGGGTATAGATGCACAGAAAACTGATAGGCCTGACCAATTTTTTGACCTTAGTAAGACAGAGATGAAAGTATATGATTCTGAGACTGGTACTGTTAAGCCATACAGAATGATAGATGAGCATGGTAAGCGTGTTATACCCCGAGAACTTACTAAGTATGCTCCTGAATATGTTATAGAACTGGCTAATGTTGTCAGAGAGATCACAGATTATGCATCCAACTCTAGTGATCCAAAGTGGCAAGGTGCTACACCTGAACAAATGCGTGTAAAGATAGATAAGAATATAGACTTAGGTAGGATGATTAACAGGCTTAAGTCGAGGACAGATGTAGAGAATGGTAAGTTTTATTCTCTTGATCCTATTTATTATCTCAACAAATATATTCAAGATGTGGCACACTTTAACTATGTTACCCGTATTAACTTAGCTTATAAAAAGGCAGCTGATAAGATGTGGGATATTACCAGGACACATAGAGCTGGCACTGAGCTGGGTGACTATGCTCAACAGATGGTAGATATGATAACAGAGATAAGGGACTCTGGTCTTAACAATTATGAAGGCACTATCCCTGAGATGGATGAAGTTGTTAGGTTAATTAATGGTATGGAGTATGTATCTAAGTTGGGATGGAGTATTAGAGGTGGTCTTAGAAATAGATCTCAGATGTTATTTGACTGGATTAGGTATGGTACTAAGGCATATACTGTATCAAGGAACTTTTATAATGCTTCTAATGACAATATAAGAATGGCAGATGAACAGCTTAGTAGATTTGGATTCTTTTTTGGAGAGAAAGCTACTGCTGCTTCTACTGCTGTTGCTACTGCAGGATCAATACAAGAAGTGGCTCCTCCTGGTACTATTATGACACAAGAGGGAGGCCTTAGAAGAGAAACACCATCAGCTGTTAGTAAAATTGCTACTGGAGTCTCTGAGTTTGCATCAAAGGGTACTATTGGTGGTGTAAAGGTAGCTCCCGCTGCTACTGGACCACTACAAATAGCAGAGAATGCTAATCGTAAAGGTACATTTAAGAAAGCATTTGCTATGACATATACTCTGATGGATAGAAATAGAGCCTATCATGCTGAGAAGTGGATGGAACAAACAAAATCTAAAGAGCCACCAGATAGAAAAGTACTTGATGAACACATGGCACATATGGCAGGTAATGCTGCTATGAAAGCAGTTGGTGATCTTCATTTTCACTATGATAACTGGGCTAAGGCTAAAGCATTACAGACAAGAGGCAATCCTGTTGGTGCACTTGTAGGACAGTTCCAAACATATAGATTTGGACTCTGGGATTTACAATGGCAATTACTTAAGGATGCTAAGCGTGGTGTAGGTGCTGGAAAGTATGGTCTCTTTGAAACTGATGCAGCAGGTAAAGTTACAAGAATCATGCCGGAAATACAAGCAGCAATGCGTTATCTTTCATTATATTCTCTTATTGTACCAGCAGCATCTGCTTTCGGACCATTCGGAATTAACTATGGCAACCTTATACAGAATGAAACTTATGATACTTTACAAAGATACTTTGAGTTTTATACTGCAGATGAAGAAGATCCTGCACAGCTTGAAGATAAGTATGGACAGTTCTTTGGCAAATCAGCACTAGCTGGTAGTCTTGGACCATTCATGTCTGATGTACTTACAATGGTTGACATGTTTGATGTTTATGGAGGGCCTGGCGTTACTCCGGAAGAGCTACAAGATACTATGAAGATGAGGTATGATCCTGATGATCCTGATTGGTGGTATAAGGTAGCTAGAGTAGCAAATATACAGGGTTCTCGTACAGGTTGGCATACAATACCAGCATTATTACAGGGACAGTTAGAAAGAGCCTTCAGAGTAGAGACTGGGCTCTATAAACCTAAGCATTTATATGATTGGATGCGTGATTCAGACGACGCATATTTTAAACAAAGAAAAGATTGGTTATATAATAACCCATACTCCCCCATAAACTGGGCTTATACAGGCGAGAGGATGTTTGGTGTTGGTCCAGCTCTTCCCAAGATAGGAAAAAAGAAGAAACGAAGAAAAAATCAAGCTGCAATGACTGTACTTGAAGGAATGCTGGCAGGTAAATATTAACCA
>CEPX01415129.1_pt1 | contig 16261 bp, 16 predicted proteins | sample 361361 | NCBI WGS metagenome assembly CEPX01 (sample SAMEA2619974, study PRJEB7988) | marine metagenome | biome: marine biome (ENVO:00000447); feature: mesopelagic zone (ENVO:00000213) & marine oxygen minimum zone (ENVO:01000065); material: "saline water (ENVO:00002010), including plankton... | reverse complement strand
TAATCTCCTAAATAATCTCATCTATTAACCCATACTCTAAACAGAAACATCCTTTAGTAATTATGTACCCATCGGTATTACCGAAGTCTAAGCCACCACAAACTTCAGGTCTTTCTGGCTTACCAAATAAGGTACATTTGTTGTCTTCTCCTAATACTTCACACTTAGACGGCACCGTAATATAATAATTCTTGTCGTCTTTTTTAACCACTGTAAACCCGTGTAATACCCAATAATTTTCCATGTCTTCATCCCCCTGAACTACGAATGTGACTTGTTTACAGCAACTCGCTTTACATACATCTAAATTACTTACGCAGTCAAGCATTATTTTAACTCCGATAGAAATCCTGACGGTTTTTTCAATTCCCGCAGAGTTTCGGCTAATTTTGTTTCATCCATATTGTTCAATTCATCTAAGACTTGATACACCCTCCTCGTATTCTCTATCTCCTTAATTCTAACTATATCTGTAGGCGTATTTGTTGTCACATAATATGACTTAACATTTTTTGTTTGCCCCATTCTATAGTTTCTACCATTCCTTTGGGATAACTGAGCATAAGTCTTCGGTAGGTCAAAATGAATCGTCCTTGCAGAAGCGTGCTGTAAATTTAAGCCCTGTGCCCCATCATCCGAGACAATCATTATTCTTGTTTGCTTCTCTGTATTGAACTTATGTTTTTGTATGCTCTTCTTTTCCTCCACGGTAAGCGTGTGGTCTTTACGCCATTGAGTAACTTCACCCTTTCTTGGTTTCCGCCCTTTAAGATGCTCAAAGGCAAAGTCATCCTGTTTTTCATATCCCGCATATCGTCTAACGGAATTTCTACCGTGCTTTCTCACCATTTCTTTTTCAAGCATCTCGGCAGCTTTTCTATCTGAAGCGTGGATAACAAATTTTTCGCTCTTATTTGCTTTAGAGGTTATGATTCTATCAACTTCCCTGACCAACGGATTCTTTCCATCATAGGCATCACCACGAAGAATCTGTCTTAAAGCATCATCTTTTTGTTTTTGCAGATAAGTAACTCGATAAGCATCTGGAAATTCTTTCGCCTGTTCTACTAAAATTTTCTTGTTGATTTTTGACTCTACCAACTTATACTTTTTCTTCATCTGTGAACTAAGGTTTACCTTCCGTAAGGAGTCTGCTGATTCTTTAACTAAATTTTGAGGCAGAGTGGCTTTATCAAAATGGTCTATTAGAAACTTACCCCTAACTCTTTCTGGTCTTGCTGTATATACATAATCATCCATCCAACTTCGAAACCATTTTTCAACTGAATCTGACATTGCACCACTTCTATGTACAATCGAACCTTTCCCATTAAACATCCCTTGAAATATCTTTTTTTGTGCTTCATAGTCCACCTTGCCCATAAATCCCGGCTGGAGAAATTCCATCATATCAAACGCCTCAACTGGTGATTGCCTTAATGCAGTTCCTGTTAGCCCTGTTCTGTACCGCAAAGTTGGATTGGCTTTTCCTATCTTGTGCAGTGCTTCTGTCACGGCGGGTAAGTCCCCTGCACCTTGCGTCGTGTACAAATGTATCTCATCCACCATTACCATATCGTAATGATTACGAAGTTTTCGTAATTGCGCTGGATTTTTTGATATCTCAACTAACTTGTCGGCTGTAAGAATGTCAAAAGATGCTTCATTAGCACCCGGCTTTAACTTGGAAGGCAATCGAAGAGCCTCACCCTTTTTCGATGTGAACACTCTTGCTTTATGAGTCGTAAACTTATGGGCTTCAGATGCCCACTGCCCTGCCACACCGGGGTCTGGTGCAATAATTAAAATTCTATTAACTGCTCCTGCTTCAATTAAGTCTGCTCCAGCTGAAACCCCAGTCAAAGTTTTTCCGACACCCACATCCAACTGTAACACTGAGCCTTCTACTGCTTGAGCAAATTCCACCGCCGCCTGTTGTTCTGCTTTTAAGTTAAACGGAGTTCCATCTTTCATTAAGTATTTCTTAGGCACTTCTTTAACTTTCGCCTTTTTCGCTTTTGATAACCTTTGATATTTAGCCCATGCTGGATTTTCTCTTAAACCTTTTAACTTCTTTCCGTCTGGAGCATTTTTCAATCGGATGTGTTTCATATGCCTATGGGAAATCCATCTTTCAAAATATCCCCTTGAAACCTGAGTACTATCTCCTCTAAAGTATTTTGGTACTAAATAATACAATTCGCCTGTTTTTACATTGTGCCTAACATAAATACCTAATTGTCTATTTACCTCATTTTGTAGTTTCCATACTTCAGACGTTTTCCCTGCACGTTTGGCTATCCGTATCTTCTTCTCTAAATCAACAACAGAGACCCCTGACTGTCTTCGCATCTTATGGTTAAACCATTTTCTTGCAAGTTTATCTCCATCTTTATATGCATCACCACGATTGCCGTTCACCTTTTCTCTGGCGGTCATCATCTGCCGTTGCAGAGTTCGTGGAGGCTTTTTTGTTACGACGTGAAATCTGGAGTCTTTGGCATCAAGTGGGTCTATCCCCTTTCGTATAACTCTCGACTGATTACTTTTTAGAAGCGGTTTTGTGTCCAACTTTCTGTCCACTAATAAATGGTCTAATGCCGACTTGGTTCTTTTTTGATTGTACGCAAGTTTAGGCACTGCTTCTGGTTTTACTTTCGCATACAATTTTGTTCCGACTTGAATTGGAGAACAGTCGCTTTTATATAACCCTAATCGTCTCAATCTGGGAGCAACAGTTGGGTCTGTCCACTTAATTCCCTTCCGCAAATAGATAACAACATCGTCCACTGAATCAACTGCCTTATGGACTCGCAACAATGCTTCTAAACTTCCAAGACCTTGTCCTACTTCTGCCGAGGCTTGTTGGTATGCAACGGACTTGAACTTTTGGATAACGCTGTTAGCGGATACACCTGCCCTTTTTGTTTCTTGCAAAAGTTCAGCTACCTCCATATGACCATTAGCGTTTTTAAGCATAGTCTTAAGGACTTTGTTCTTTGTTTTTAAAACGCCCTCTACTGCTTTTTTTATTGTCTCTGGTTTTACTCCTCGTTCTAAGCAGGTTTTAACAAACACATTAACAGAGTTGTCTAACCCTATCGCACTTGAGACTTCCATATTTAGAACTGGAGCACCTGTTAATTCATACGCTAAAGCATTCAAGGTATCAAACATACCTCGTTGTATTTCTGGGTTTATTGCTCCTTCCACAAAGTTGGCGAAGTCATCTCTTAAGTCAGCTGTGATTCTTGAGTACACACCATCCTTCATATTCTTCTTAATCAGTCTGGCTTTCTTTTTTGCACGCATCAATCGGTTAATTTGTGCCTTCGTCATCCCTTTTTCTTTTAGAATCCCTAACTCTATTTCTGCTATGTCATCTATTATAGCCAACATCTGCTGACGGTTTAACTGATTAAAAACTTCAAGTCCTTCTCCATCAAATGAAGCCAATAATTTTTGTATGTTCGGGGATGTTCTTGAAACAAGGTCTTCTGGTTGCAATAATCCTGGGTCTATACCTGAATTTATTAAGCGATTATGCCTTCTTGTAATAACAGGTGGGAGAACTGGCTCAAGCCAACATTCACAATAGGGGTGCGGGTACGCTGGGACAGAGTCTCGCATCCATAGTCCTTCATAATCGACCCCTCCTCCAAGCGAAAGATTCTCCTGTTTTTTTAAGGTCGTCAATCTGGGGTCTGTCATCGTAGAGTATACATCACATACTTCGTTTTTGTATTTGTATCTACTCTTAGCCCCTGCGTGATTCCCACTTAAACGCCATCTAACTAAAGGGATTCCTCCTTCTTCACACATTGCCAGAACTCCCTCTCGGGCTGACCGCTTTGATTCCGATATGAGTAACCTGTCCAAGTCTTTATATACTGAACCCGTTGGAATCCTCACACCATACTTATTATGCTTTATTCCATTAGTTACTTGGGAAATAATCTCTTTTTTTGATTTTCCTGCAAACTGCATACTATTCATCAGACCAACTTTTTTAGTCGTATGCTTATTTACAATCGTAGACACTCGTTGCTCAAGCGTTTTACCAAGAAACGGCGACTGCGTTTTCTGAATGGCTCGTTTTGTCGCCCGTTCCACTTGGTTGTTCGTTAATCCCCCATGTCCTACTTTTCTTAACTTAGAGCGCGTCCTTGTAATTGACATACGCACTTGGGATTCTGTCGATTTTTTAACCATTTCCCCGGAAGTTTCAGCAACATCTTTTATAGCCCTATGAATCCGTGTTTCACCCGTTATCAACGATGTAGCCGTTAAAGTTTTATCTTTTTTAACGGGAAGTCTCGTAAGACTCCTTGATAAATCGTCCGCTAATGTTGTTGTCGTTGAATTTGCCGTTCCCCTTGCCCTGAACATCACTTTATCTCGGATGTTCGTATCCGATGTAACTACTTGCTGGAACTGTTTTGCCGTTAAGTGTGTAACGCCCCGTAATGGAACTGGCGTCGTAGAAATCTGGTCTAATGTCTTATCGAAAGCATCGTATGATACAAATTTCTGCTGTGCGACCTTAATGGCTTTTACTGGTGTTTTAGCCATAGTTCAATATCCCTGTTTTTCAGTCTCTTTTGTCCACTACACTCTTTATATTTCACCTTCTTGGAACTGCTGTTGCCCTGCTTGATACGGAATCGCTTCTTCATCCACCTTATCTTTACTAATCTCGTCCATTAGTCCGTCAATTTTGTCTTTTCCTAATCGCTCCATTATCTCACGCTTACTTGCAACTCCCATACGCAGTTCGGCTTCGACATTTTGAAGTTCAATCGTCCTATCTCTTGGCATCGGGTCTTCAAAGATAATCTCGGTAGCATATTTATTCGTATCTACCCCAATATTCAGACCTTCTTTTATTTCAAGGGTACGCAAAATAAGGTCATTCACTTTGCGGAGACCTTCGCCGTAGGTTAAACGCTTAACACGAGTCTTCTCCATCAAGGGTTGGTACTGAATGTGCAGAGCGGCTCCTGATGTATTGCTAATTGGCTGCATCTTACCAAGAGTGGCTTCTGGAACGCCAGATAACTCATGCATTGATTGTTTCAGAACTTCCAGATACTCCATCATCGGTTTGGTTGCTGACCCAATGTCAAGTGTAGATACAGAAGCGTCTTTTGGCAGACCTCCCCATACCTGATTTGGTCCTCGTTCAAGGTTTCGTGCCTTTGCGCCCTTAATTACCACAACGGGTGAGCCCTGATAATTCAATGTATCAGTTAAATCGGTAGCCTTTTCATTGAACTCCTTATTAACTGAGACCAAAGGCTGCAGGTCACTCATTCCATATGTAGCATTTGCCACAGGAATGTTTCTTATGTGAACTACAGGCATAACTCCAAGGATATTCTCTCTACGACTTCCTTCCACTTCCTCACCATCAAGGTATTCCACGATTTCATCTGGGGTTATCTTTTCACGATAAGTATGCGACTCGGATTTTTTCTTATCTCTTGAGGCAGAGTCTACAGCATCCTTGCTCTTTGAAAACTTATGCACGATATTAACTTCGAGAAGTCTCCTCATATTAAGCGGGTCCCATTTCGGAAAGACAATAGTCGGAGTTATCGGTGTTATCATACACCTACCCAGCCCATCATCGTATCCAACTTTTACCCAGGCATCGCCAGTAACACTACCCATTTGAGCAATCTCTAATGAGAGCAAACCTTTTCCACAGTCTGCCCATATCCGATTAAGTTCAGATTCCACCAAGTCCTTATTTTTTTCATCCAATGAATTTATCCTGAACTCCTTACCCACAAGGAACGATACGGATTTATCCACGAATGCTTTACAGTAATTGAAAGTTAACTGGGGTATTCCTTCTTCTGACGCATACCGCCAATGCCTTCCGACATAAAAACGGTAAAACAGATTATACATTAACATCCGTCGTTTATCATTTGTGGACGCATCAAGATAGTCTGGTATAGTTGTCATATCAGAATATCCACCTGTAACTTTCTTTGAGAAATCAACTGCCATAGTCTTTACTCCTAATTTACTTGAATTGATTTATTCTGGTGAGCTTTAGGACATATATGTATGGACATTATGACCAATCCTCTTTTCCGTAGATTGCGTGAAAGCAGTTTTCACAGTACGTATCCTTATCAGAATAGACATGTAAATTACTATCACTAATCTCACTTAAGCACACCTTACATCTTACCACATCAATTCCCCATTTATTTTCTAATCTATGTCGCTTCTTTTCTTTCATCCAACTACTAAACTTTTTAACAAACCTAAATATCGAAAGAATGTTTACTTGAAACCCATACGGTGTTCTACTAATCACCAGTACGCCGTCCTTCTGAGTCTTTTGGGGCGAATGCGAAGTTTCTGCTGTTCCACATCAGCAACAACTTCTTCTTTCCCCGCCCACATAGCCAGAGCAAACGAATCGCAGTAGTCATCATTAGCCCATTTCTCACTTGGCTTATGGCAATTCATAAAGGCTCCCTGCCATTCTTTCTCTAAATTCAAGAATTGCGTCTTGAATCTACGAAACTTTTTTGTTCGGCGGGTGCGTGCCGAAGCAGGCACTAAAATCCTCCCCGCCCTAATTTCCATATCCAGATACTTATATATCTCTGACTTCGATGAAGTCGAAAATTTAAACGCTGTTATCAGAAACTCATTTGAGAACTGAAATATAAACCTGTCAGATAAAGCTTCTCCTACGCCTGTTGCATCAATAACCATGTGTGCCACATTAAACTGATTTATTATGTCTGAAATTTTGAAGAACTGTGTTTCATAACTATCATCAGTTATTTCATACCAATTAATCAAGGTTTTTGGGCAGTTACCATATTCGTCTGGATTTTCAAGGTCTACTGAAACGACAGTTAGAACAGATGACGCTTGGGATTTCCCTACATCCAGACCCAATACAACTGAGCCTTCACACTCATCTTTTGTTTTCATATTTGTCTTGAGCATTGACTCAAATAAGTCATCCGTCATAAACATCCCTCTCTCCATAATGAAATCGAGGGCGTAACTCATTCTGAACTCATCTGAATCTAGTCCTATTCTATCTTTCTCCTTTTTTATATACTGCTCATACTTCAAATGGAAAGTATTACTATCTTCTTTAAACTTTGCCGCCTTGCCCTTTATAACCTTTTTATAGTCAAATTCAAAGTGATTCTTTTTTCCGCCTTTGGAGTGCATGGCTTTGTTTCGCCTTATCGCATCCCAGAAATCTGACTTCTTACTATTCGGAGTACCTATTTTTACCATCGTTCCATTATATGCAGATAACATTGGGTGAATACTTTTTCTTACTTTTTGACTGTCTACATCCTGTGCTTCTTCTATTATTACTATGTGAAATGACTTCGACTCAATATGCGTTTGTCTAGCTGCACTCATTCCTTTTAGATACGACCCATTGGATAATCTTAATTCTTTTGTGGACTGCAATCGGGTTCTCACTTCGGGGTCTCCAAGAATCTCATCAGCGTGTTCTGATTTTATTCGTACCATTGCCCTTTCGTATGTTGTCATAACCTGTTCGTGTACTGGAGCAAATAACCCTACCCATAATCCTTCTTTAAATTGCCCTAACTCTTTTGACTCCTCTGCAAGAATCGGTAGTATCACAGTTAGCCCCACAAGGATTACCGCAATTGCTTCCGTCTTTCCTGATTGCCGTGAAAACAGAGCCGTTATTTCATCCCCGTCATTTAATATAACTGATTCGACAACTCTTTGTGCAAATTCCCTCTGATAATCGTATAAGCCTATGCCACATGTCATCTCACTGAACTTAACAATCTTTTCAGCCTTATCAACAATACCACTTATAACCACACTATCCATTTTTGACCCTTATACTCAATATTTGGTTCGCATAAAAAGGTGGGTTAGACTTAACATAACATAGCACTCGCTTAATGGTACCCCTCCCCCTATCGTCCAACTCATCAACAAACATTGACACAACTGATAACATATAACATATCATAATCTAATCTTCTTGCGAAACTCTACGCGCTCTACCACTCATTAACTTTCTCAAAGTCGTGGACATGACCCGCCTCGTCTCGTCCCAACCTAACGCTAACAGTTCTCTAAACCTGTATCGTTTATCTTGCTCCTTACTCACCTCAGACTCCGCCGCTTCGAATACAATATTCAATTCCTTTGGCGGTCTTCTCTGCGATAACATTGAACTGACCTCTTGCTCATCTGTAGGCATACCTAATAACTCCTCTCAAACTTGTACATATCTTATCTAAGCCTCCCCGATTCCATTATAGCATATACTCGCCCCCACCGTATGCACCTCCTTGCCATTAACAAATGCCTCACCAACCGCCCATTCATATGACTCCTCTTTTACTATATAATCGTTGCTCCATTCCTTACTATAAGCTATACGAGTTCTTTCCTTAACATCCTCTATAAACATATCTCTGTGCGCCTCGTGATACGCTTCTATCCATGCATGCGACATATATCAACTCCTTATCCTCTCTAAATACATTACTGCGCCCCTGCCCGATTATCCCTTGCACTTACTACATCTTTAAACAATGCCGGGACGCCCAATCTTACCTCATCTATCCTGTCCATACTATAATGACTAAAATCCTTTTCCCTGTACGCCTTTTGAAGCGGAGCAAGAGCGTTCACCCCTCTTGGGCTGGTGAACGGGTCTTGGTCATACTTCTCAGTCATATCGTAATAAGCGAATATACCCTTCCTTCTCATACAGACTATACAGTTACCACAATTCTTACCCTTCGTTAGAGCGCCATCCAGACATGAACTTGTAGCAAGTATTTCCTCTCTGGAATACCCATTATCCAATGCCCAGCCCACTATCTCCAGCTTACTCATATCCTCAAACGGAGTCTCTACCACCATCTTATCTACATCTTTGGAATGAACATATGAACACATCGCTGTCATCATCTGAAAGAAATGCACATTCTTATCTGTACTCCATTGGTGACTTTCGCCCTTTACCGCAGATATCCATATGACATCTGGCAAAAGACCTGAAATAACTGACGCTATTATCATATTCCTTCCTGGAATCATTACGTCTCCTGCACTTGGCACATTACCAAACTCTTCTTTTATCAAATCGACCTTCATCTCTATATACGGAATCTCCAACGTCTCCAATGCTTCTTTTTCCTTCCAAGCATAGGGACTTCCCAAATCTACATATACAGGGACTATTTCACTAAACTTGTGCGATGCCTGGGCGTACCAAAACGCTATGGTGCTGTCCAGACCCCCAGACGCTGCTATTGCTAATTTCATATTTATCCTTTTCTTCTAAAAATATCCTTGCTCCTTTACTATCAAACCTTACGACACCGTTCAAAATCTGTCCTATTCTTTTTGCCTGCTTTTGGTCACTTTCTACAAACAGGTCTAAATCCAAATCTGCTATTTTCTTCACTTTGTGCAATACGCTTCTTGAGAAAAAGTCTTGGCACTCTAAAACATCGACCAAATTCAATGCATCTTCTACTAAGTCAGGTAAATCCATTTCATCCATTGGCGGAGCAAAATAAACAGGTACAATTATTCCGTGCTTCTTCAACCACCATAATGTGACTGCGGCGTCACAAAACGGTCTTCCTGTAATTATTACATAGTCATATCCAATCGGTTCCCAAATCAACTTTTTGAACCTTTGCCTCAAAAACGCCCACGTATTCGGAATACATTTAAACATAAATTTGTCTAGCCAAGTATCACTATCAGAACAAAATACGCCATCTAAGTCAAACCCGATTTTCACTTCTTGTCTCCAAAAATCTGCGAAATAATACCACTCCCTTTGGCTTTAATCACAATCGAATCTCTTGTATCGGCGATATCTTTTATTCTTTCGACTAAATCAAAGAAACCCCGAATCTCATCTGATACGGTTTTATCAATATACCCACCATCCAACTTTTCAAATGTTGCTGCTCTGAAAACTCGTTCTCCTTCTACTTCAAGTAACTTCTGCATAATCTTAAACATATCTTCAGCGGAATGCACTGTCGTATCAAAACCATAAGCACATTCAAACCCCTCTTTGAACTTTGGACATCTATCTCCAATATAGCAAGTGTCACAAGTCAACGGAGTATCCCTGACTTGAATTAAATCTACTTTATCTTCTATGTCTCTTTTCTGAGCCGGAACTATCGCTGTTACTTCATCTTCGATAGGAATTAAACTTGTTTCTGCTCCATTGGATTCTTCACCCATTGCGTCTTTCCTTTTTAACCAGTAAGCGTTTTTTTGCTTCTCCGCTTTATATTGACTGAACTCAAGCCATTGTGAGGCATTTAATTCATTAACAGCGTTTCCTTTATCTGCTATAATTGCCTCTAAATCTAGACCAAGCCGTTGAATCTTTGTCTTTAACCTCTTTCTAATATAATCTTTTTTATGCTTTGCTATTGTGTTCAATCTTCTTCCGTCAAAATGGTACGTTACTCCATACTGCGCTCCTGCTAACCACGAAGTCGAATCAACACTGTAAAACGGATATCTCTCTAACACAGATTTTATCGTAATTCCAAACCCGTGAATCTTTGTCTTATACTTTCGGGCAATCGTCATTGGCACTTGAAACATATGCACTGCGTTCTTATACGTTCTTCCTTTTCTAAATGCTAATCCACCAAATCCAACATACGGATATCTTTCACATAGAAACTCTAATACTTTCGGTCCCTCCATATAATGCCATACAGGAATCAGTTGAGCGTTCTCATCTACACCTTTCAACACCTCCATATAGCGTTTCATTCTGACTTGATTTCTTTCCAATCCTCCGAAATCAAATTCTGCTGGACAGATATTCAGATTTGGTGCTTCTCTCTTTTTCCAATCAAAAAAGTTTGTCAAAATATCTAAATACTCATCTTCCCATTCATCTGCCTCTTCCCAAATCTGTTTTTCTAACTTAGTCGTATCCTCTTTTCTTTTTTGCATCTCTTCAACTTCATTCATTTTTCCACCAAACGTAGCACCGCCACTATCAATTAGAACAAACTCAAAATCTTTTAACATCTCGAAATTCTTCTTCAAATAATATGCAGAACATAAAACAGCGTTTGCTCCCAACCTTTTAAGCATTGGAATATGTGACTCGGCTCCTGCAAAACACATATACATTATTTTACCCCAAACACTAATGCTACTTCAACACCAAAATCTAAATAATCACGAATATCATCTTGGTTCAGAATATGCTTTTGGTCTGGATATTCTTTTAAGAACATTATTTCTTTATCCATCTGCTCTGTCTCAGTCAAATACCATTTTATTCTATCTTTTTCAACAAACACTTTCTTCATCATATCACATAACTGAACGTGATGCTTATGCCCATACAAGTAACTCGTTCCTGGAACTATTATTTCTGAATTGTCATCTAACGATAACTCTTTTTCCAACTGCTCTAATCCTTGTTCTAAATTTGGAATCCAATCGGAACCGGCATACTCTCCATCAACATATTTTCCTTTATCTTCTAATCCCAATGTTCCTCCACCAAAAACTCTTACCCAATAATGTGACCTAATACCTTTCGGAAGAGTAACTGAATAATACAAATCACCTTTTCTTCTATCCTTAACATATGAGTACAAAAACAAAATCTCATCATCAGGATGTGGAACAATTATGACTCTACTAAGTCCCATAGGTCGATGTTCCATCTCTATACAAACCTCTATCCATTTCCTTAACTTTATCAAATCTCTCCCACGGAAATACTACCCATTCTTCTTTGTCACACAATAACAAATGGTGGTCAGCTCTTTCTTCTGAGTCTTTATCTTGAACTATGGTCAAATACTTACATCCTTGAAATGCACTTCTCACCTTTTTTATAGTCCGTCCTTGGGCTACAACATCATCTACGAACAAAAATTTCTCAAAATAATTCGGGTACTTTTTGACCTCTGGATAATTACTTTGCCCTAACATATAATCAGAACCATCCAACATACATCCATCATCCTTCATCCTGCATACTCCTAATTCCATACCCCATTCAATGGCTAACATTGTTGCTGGAACCATTCCCTTTCTTGAAATTCCATACACTTTATCAAACTTTCCACGATGTTCATCAGCAAAAGATAACAAATACTCTTTGAACACAACCCAGTCTAAACTCTGCTTCAAAGCTTAACTCCATACTTATCAAGGATGAACGCTTCATATTTTTGGTTCACAACATCCATCTTTTCTACTAACTTAGGCATTGCTTTGCCCACCTTCCATTTTCTCACCTGACTTTTCATACGACAATGGTAGATGAAATACTTTGATACGAACAACGGCCACTTATCATAGTTTTCTGAAACTAATAACGAAGCATAAATATCTTCATACGGCATTCTTGAATCAAAATACTCTGCTGTTTCTTTATACGCATCACATAAATCTTTTGTTCTATAAATTCCTGTTCCTGCACAATACGCTGCTTCGTGAGTGAAATTCTTTTCATACTTTCTGAAAAAACCTAAGTCCCATTTCGCTACCCACTCATCAACTTCATCTTTTCGAATCCTAACCCACCTGAAAAAATCTGTGGACTCTTCTTCTTTACCATCTGTCCAATCTGGATACCCTGCAACATTCATTACATCTTGGCATCCTACCACAATACAAGGACGGTCTTTTATATGCTTTTCAAAATCCACTGGGTCACAAGCCAACCATCCATCGTCATCCAATGTTAAAGCATATTCATTACTGGCTCTCTGCAATCCTTCGTATCTTCCCCAAGCCGCGTGCTTGTGCTTACTTCCACGCTGATACACAACATTTTTATCTTCCCACTTCATCATTTCAAATACCATTCTTACTATTTCATTCTCTATAACTGGAAAATCACTTTTATCCGTTACTACAACTTCATCTATAACTTTGGACTTCAAAACTGATTGAATAGCATTACACAATTCAACTGGTCTATTCATTGTCGTTATTATTGCAGTTATCATATTAGCAATTCTCCTTCTACAAACATTTTAGCATTATGGTCATTCTCCAATTTCACAGGTGACATATAAAGACTGGACAATTTTCCTGCCTTCTCTCCATAATACATAGGCACTTCTTCTTTTGTCCAACACCAAACTCCAACTCCGTCTATTCCTCTACGATAACCACGAACTACAAATTCTCTTTCTTTCATTAGTTCTTCAAGTTCTACTCTGTCTGATTCAGAATGCACTTCATACATTACAGCTGATGTTTCGGATAAATCTAAATTTCTTAAAATATCTAATTCTGCTCCTTCTGTGTCTACTTTAACAATATCAAATTTTCCCAAATCTTGTGGTCTATCGGACAATACTTCTTGTTCAATAGTTTCTCCAGATGCTTGATGCTCACCAACAACTGAACCCTGACCCATATGCTCTTTACTAAAACTTAATGTCAATTTTTCACCTATACTAGACAATGCTTTGTTATGTGCTTCAACTTTAAACTTCTCTGTATTCAAAACCATACAATCATAAGCATCTTTATTCGGTTCATAAGAAACAGTATCACTTCCTGGAAATCTGTGTGCTGCCCATATAGCAAAGTCCCCAACAAATCCTCCTGCATCTAAGATTCTTAAATCGTTTCCTACGAGCATAAAATCATACTCTCCCTGTAAAACATCATCAATGGGACAAATATTTTTGAAGTAATCTGGGACAAATAATGCTGCATCTAACCTAACGTGACTTAGTTCAACTCTTTTCATATTTTTACTCCATTTCTTAATATCATATAAAACTCTCCTTTATCTATATCTCCTCTAATCGCTGACGATATTGCTCGACTTCCTGGCTTTTTTACACCTCGCATTGCCATACATAGATGTTCTGCTTCTAATACAACTATCAATCCGTGCGGTACAACATTACTAAACAGGTAATCCGCTATTTGGCTTGTCATCTCTTCTTGTATCTGTGGCTTCTGCCCAAAGTACTCTACAACTCTTGCCAACTTACTTAATCCAACCACCTTTCCATCTGGAACATACCCAATACTTGCCCTACCAAAGAACGGAACTAAATGATGCTCACAAATACTATAGAACCAAATATCTTTCTCAACAATCATTTCTGTATTTTCAGATGAGAACATCTTCAAAGCTGGTGCAGGCTCTCGTAATGCTTTTGTAATTTCTAACCACGCATTAGCCCATCGTTTCGGTGTTTCTATAAGCCCGTCTCTACCTGTATCATCACCTATAGACATAAGCAGGTCTTTACACGCTGTCTCTAACACATCCTTTTTTGCCTTCATAGTATTTTCAAAGTGCTCCTCAAAATTTTTCGTTGAATCCCAATACTGCATAGCATACGGCTCAAATGTACCGCTATACTTTTCTCCTGTGTGATGTTCTGGAATGAAATACCAAGACGGATACACCTTCATAGGAGCATACGCATATTTTTCCACCGTTTCTGTAAGCAACATCGGACCAACCGTTTCAAAGGCATACCCGTGTTCATTATCTCGACTTGGAATTTCGTCTATCAAAATTTCCATTAGGCTACAGCCTTTTACTGACCCCAAATATCCGTTGGCAATAACTCCCTCTCTGACTTTTTCATTTTCAAAACAGGCGAATGAGTCATTATCCAATAAATCATCTGTCAACGGTCTCAAGCATTTTGCATCTGCATCTAAGTAAACTCCACCAAAAGCATACAATATTTCATATCGCAAAATGTCGGCTTTACCCCACAGAGTTTTTTCTGCATCAAACTGCTTTTGATTCTTCAACCCATCTGGAAACTCCTTCGCTACAATTTGTTCGTCCCAAAAGATGTGTGCCCAATCTGGGTGGGCATCTCTCCAACTATTTATCAAATCAAACGGCGGTTTTCTATCTCCTAGCCAAATCTGATGCAGAATTTTCGGTATGCCTTCTCCTATGTATTTCTCTATCTCTTCTGATGATTCTAATTCACAACCTATGTGATTTCCATTCAAGCCTATATAATCATCAGACACATCAAAAGTTGATTCTCCACAAATACGACAAACCGTATCTTCACTCATACTATTTTCTTGTCCTTTTAACATATTTTCTTTTTTAGTTGCCTTTGTCCTATTCCTCTTTTTCATTTCCGATAAATCTTCCCTTAATACAAATCCAAGCATTGTTCCAAACACAATACCAAAAATCATAACGACTATGTACCACATTCACCTAACGCCTAAATACTTATGCTGTTGCGTAATAATTCTGACATTCGGATGCTGTGCTATATCCCAATTTCTTATGACATCTTTTCCCTTCCACTTCTGGAACACAGGCATTATGAAAACTGGGATTCCAGCATCAGCCAGATAAAATTCTTTTAGGAACGACATACAGTCCACTATGTCTTCTTCGCTTCCAACAACTAACTTGAACTGTAAGTTTTCCCCGTCCCATCGTTCACAATATTTGGTGACTTCTTCTGTATGCTCAGACCAATGAACTGTTTTTGCAGACATCAACTTTGGGGACAACGACCATAAGTCTACCTTCGAATCATCATCGTACAGGATGTCTTTAACTATGGAACCATTCGTTTCAATTGTTACAAATTTTTTTCGCTCATTCAGTTGCTTAACTATGGGGACTAACTCATAATCGGGTCGATACATTGGCTCACCGCCCGTAAGACAAACGGCTGGGTTCTCAACTTCATCAATAAAGTCTAAAATTTTCTCTGCCGACATTGATTCAAATTTGAAGGCTTTCCTCGTATACAAAGAATGAGCAGTATCGCACCACTCACAATCAAAATTACAAACAGCAAATCTTATAAAAGTCGTCAACTCTCCTGCTCTCATTCCTTCCCCTTGAATACTATGGAACATTTCTGTTACCTCATAGTTGGAACGACTTTCTGGGCTTACCCACTGAGTCATTTCAATTTTCTTATATCCAATACAGGATTATAACATAATGCTACCGATGTAGGCGTTTCCCAAAGTTTTACATAATTCAAAATAAGTCCTGTAGCATAAACATCCCGATATTTTTCTTCTAACTCTGTGAATAGCCACCCGCAAATATTTTCTGCTGTAGGCGTGAATGGAACTTTTATAGCGTGCCAATGCTCATGAGACATAAATATCTTGGACATCTCTGTGTCCTTACTCCAATACATAAAACCGTGGTCTAACTTATCGTGTACCTCATCCATCAAAATTTTTTTGACGTCTTTGAAGTCCATTACCA
>CEPX01044860.1_pt1 | contig 16262 bp, 20 predicted proteins | sample 361361 | NCBI WGS metagenome assembly CEPX01 (sample SAMEA2619974, study PRJEB7988) | marine metagenome | biome: marine biome (ENVO:00000447); feature: mesopelagic zone (ENVO:00000213) & marine oxygen minimum zone (ENVO:01000065); material: "saline water (ENVO:00002010), including plankton... | reverse complement strand
ACATAGACCCAGACCTAGACCCAGACATAGACCCAGACCTAGACCCAGACCTAGACCTAGACCCACTCCTAGACCAATACCAATACCAATACCCAGACCTAGACCCAGCAAGTAATTGTGTAATTTGCATAGTTTAGCTCTTGTTAAAAGAGCTAAAGATATAAACTATTTTTGTTTTCGTGGAAGTTCGTGTTTCCACTCAAAAGCATCTGTTATCGAGCCTACATTAACGTAAACTTCTGTCTTTACAGGCTCAACTTCAGAAAGATTACCTTCATCAATTGCTTCCATAAATCTTCCACTATCAGCAATCCAAGCGGCATCCTCTAAAACTAAGAAATTACCTACAATTTTTTTTACTCTACCTGTTAAGTGGTAAGTAACTGTGCGTATAAAGTATTTTTCGCCAACCTTAAAAGGAACTTCACCATTTGATTGCGATTTGTTTTCTGTTAGTTTTAATAATTCTATTAATTCTTTAGTCTCCATATTTTCTCACCACCTCTCATTTCTACCCAGACCCAGACCCAGACCCAGACCTAGACCTAGACCAAGACCTAGACCCAGACCCAACAAATAATTGTATAATTTGCATAGTTATTTATTTAATAAGTAAACCATCTACCTTTACTTTATACTCCACTACAAACTCCTCCCAAAATACATACCCGCAAATACAAAAGACAACATTGTAAAAAGCCTTACTTCAACTTTAAAAACAAGCGCCATCAACAGACTTATCAACAGTAATATTATTATCAATGTGTCTTTATCTTGTTCTGACATGTTCATTTTATATGCTATAATCCCTCAACACCCTGGTGGGAGGAAGGCAGGCAAACGAGTAAGAATATCTCTGACGACAACCTGCTAGTTAGAAAGAATACTTATCGTTTCTTCCCCCCATTAGAATGTTAAACTGCTTGTTCTTTATCTTCAGCATTACCCATATCTTGGATAGTGTCTATTAACAACTCTAAAATCGCTCCACCTGCGTCGTAAATTACTTTAAATATTTTCAATCCAAACTCTATAAAATCAATATTTTCCATAAGCTCACCCCCTAGTGAATAACTACTCGCTTATCCCAATTCCTTACGCCACTCGTTTTCTTCCTCGCTGTCTTCTGACACTGCATACATAAATTCCTGCCGTAAAATCTCCGAGAATATTCGACTACTTCAAAGAACTTCATATCCCCTCCGCAATCTTTGCACTTATCCCCTACTGTCATTGTGTAACCCATATATTACCTACAAACTTTACCTTCCAACAACTCATCCTCGTTTACAAAAGTCAAACTATTATCTTCAAGCCTTACAAGATATTTTCCGATATAAAGATCATCGTCAAATTTTTTTGGTATTTCTCTTATTTCTCCACCTTCTATTTTTACCTCCTCCAATTTAATTATTTTGTGGCAACTCCTTGTTATGTATTCAAATTTAGTGGAAACTAAAATTTGATAAGCTATGAAAACTAAAGCTAAAATTATAAAAAATAAAATAACAAATATCTTAGTACGATTTTTAATCCAATTACTTATTGTTTTTCTACCAACCTCACTAAAAATAAAAAACGGTATGCTTATTAAAATAACAAATAAATAAAAGGGTAAAATTATGGTTTTAATTATTATTTCCAAATTACTTTTCACTTCCTTTCTTAATAGTGATGCTCTGGTACTTCTTCCTGACTCGCCTTATCTTTTTTATCAGCCCATCCTAAGAATTTTCCACAGTCCTCGCATTTTTTAAACTTTCTTTCTGGATGTTTAGTTTTTTTCCCAGAAACAAGAGTTGTTACGTTATCATGCGGACAACCTTCGACTTTCTCATTTTCTTCTGAACTCCTACCTTTAGGAATATATTTTTTAAAATCGTGCCAAAAATATCCCTTAGCCTTATACTGTCCCAGCTTACTATCTGCTCCACAATTCCCACATTTATTATTTACATAGATATTCCCTTCCTTATCTTTGTTAGAAGCTAAATAAAAGCTGTTTTTATTTTGGCATAGGTTACAAAATCTGTGAGGGTTAGATAAAACTATGCTTTTATGCAAAGCCTCCATCTCGTCTTTGTCGTCAACTGTAAGTTGATAAGTGTTCTCGCCAAGATTGAAGTTTACTTTTATTATCATATTCCTATAAATATAAATCCTATTAATATTCCTAAAATAAATCCGAGAGCAAAAACTGCGTTTCTGGTATTAATATTCATGTTTAATTGGCAATCTGCTAACTTCTTCCTCCAGGGTTATAAACATCTCGTGTAGGTCTTCTTCTTTCATTAAATATCTTATCTCTCTAGTGCCGTTAGTTTTTATTGAGGGAGAGCGTGGGTTAATAACTATAAAATCCCACTTGTCTTTTAGTTTTTCTAATTTAAACTTAGGTTTCATTTGGGGCAGTTAATTTTTTAAGAGTAGTAAGATAACCTCTTTTTCTACATTTAGGGGCGGGACACTCAAACACGTCGGTAGAACGTGGTGTGAAAATATGGTTACATAATTTTCCTTCTTCTTTAGTAGGGGCTTTACACTGTACCTGTTGAATTTTGACTTTTATCGCCATGTTTATAACCTTACATATACCCTAACATATACCCGACTATCTGTCAATAACCTATAGTGAAATTACTGGAAGTATTTTTCAACATCTTCTAAGGAGTGAGCAACTATAGCATAACCGCCGTGTCCTCTGATTTTACCTAAAAATTCTTGTTGTTTCTCTGTCGGACGGTTTTTTCCAATTTTACACTCGACAGCGATAAACTTACCATTTTGGGAAATCCCTAATATATCGCTACTACCTGGAACACCTGAACGCCATACACGATTTTTAGCAATACCCTGTTTATTAATATACTTGGCTTTTGTAAGCCCTGTGTTATTACGCCATACAAAATGTCCTTTAAGAAGTAAGTAGTCGATGATTAATTTAACTAGGTCTTGTTCTTTCATAATTTTTTTTCAAATCCCACTTACTAGTATACCAATCCATTTCCCAAGTGCCACAGCGACAGGAGTAAGGTGCTAAATCGCTACCATTACCTCGTAATTTCTGTCTACAAAGAGAGCAATGTTTTTTTGAGACTTTTACTTTTTTGTAGAAAAATGGATTTTTGTACGTGGTCATGGCGTCGTACAATATTGTACTTCATAAATTTTCTTTCTCCTCATCATAACCAACAGTAACTTTTATCTTCTCAATCTTAGCTATAAGTAATTTTGTTAGCTCTCTTAATATCTCCACGTCTTTATCACTATCTGCGCTAGTGGTAAGTTTAAATCCGTCGTGTTCGTTTGTTGTTAAGTTGAATTTGATCATGTTAATTTCGCCGCCGGATATCTATATTTTACACCACTACAAATACTCCCCTTATAGCCCTTCGGGCAAGGTATTTTTTCCTGTATATCCCTCTACTCCATCCTTTCCCTCTATTCTTGCTTAGGCGACGCGCCTGAAGTGTCTTCGGAGGATTTCTGTCCTCTTAGTTGATATTAAATATCAACAACAGTTGAATGTCGATCAGTCTGTCGTAGGCGGTATTGTTAAGCTCTACAAATGTAGAGAAGGGTAGTCCGCTCCCCAGTTTTGGACAGCTAGAGCAGTAACTTAGGCGAACAAAAGAAGTCTGCCTGTAGTTGCTTTGCCTTAGCGGATCTTAATATTAAGAGATTTTTTGAAGTCTGTCAAGTACTACGGGTAGTGATGATTAGCCTGTCATTACCATAGTAACTATATATGTAACCCTCTCCCCCACTTTAGGATGTCTCTCTGTTTTTGAACCTAAAATTCTATGTGATAGAAGGGTGATAGGGTAGGGGAGAGGTTAATTGTAACCCTTTATGTCGCCCTAATTGTCACTATCTGGGTACAATCATGTATCATTGGTACACGAATGATACATGAATGATACACGTTACTAGACAGTTAGAGTTGAGTTAGTAGTTAAGCCTTCGCAATCGCGTGTCTAAGCCCAGCTATAGCAAGCGCTTCCGCGAGTATCTTTAGAGAGTCCAGTGGCGGGAGTTCTCCTGTAACATAGCCTAAAATCCCATACAACGCCAAAAGTGCTGCTGCTGAATACGCTTTTTTACCATTAATAATATCCATTTATATACTCACCTCCCTACATTCAATCCTAAAAGAGCTAATACGCCCATTAATAAGGCTCCTAATATAATTCTTCCCGACCACCCCCTTAAATCTTCAAAAGATTTTACTCTTATCTCTAAATTCTCAACATCCACTTTTTTAGCGTATTCGCTTTTAATAAGATTTAATTGAGCCTCCTGATTTTCTTCTAACTTATCAACACCTGCCTTAATATAAGAGATGTCTCTTGCCATAACCGCTAATTTGATTTGTTCGTTGCTAGTCAGTTCTTTTTTCATTATTCTTTATTAAGTTATTAATCGAGACTTTTAAGTCATTAATATCTTCTTGCATATGAGGCAAATCGTTTGAAAAAACCTTCTGTAGTTTTTTTATATCATCTTCTATTCTTAACATCCGCTTACCAAACTTGCTAAATAAATTCTGACGTAGATCGTTATACATATTAAGCAAATGATAAGGATTATCTTTATATTCTTTTTTAATTTTTTCCTCTAGATTTGTCATATATTGAAGCTGTTAGACGCTTCACAGCCCCTACAAGCCCTTTAAAAATAATCTCGGCTATATTCCTACCTATATCTACTATCGCTTTTTCGCCAGATTTACATTTGGCAAGGCTGATCTTTAATTTTTTTATTTCCTTTCGTCTGGTCTCTAACTGGTCTTCCAGTTCTAGCAACATTTTTGTCTTTTCAGTTAAGGCTTTAATATCAGCTTCTAATGCTGTTTGCGTTCTCTGGCACTTGGCTGACTCGTCTGCCATCTCTTGCTCCAAGTCTTCAATATCTCCCTTTAGCTCAATATTATCCTCTCGGACTGTCTTTGCGTCCCCTTTAATCCCTGCGATAACCTTCTTATATGTCTCAATAGAGGTATGCTTGGGGTCGTCTTTAATCTCTAAAATAGCATGTACATCACCTAGTTTGCTAGACTCACCCACAAGCATTTCGTATAAAGTGTTGTCTATTGTTATTTTTGTTTGGGGAGTAGGGGAGTGGGTTCTTTTATATTCTCGAAGTTCGTCAAAAAATATTTGTGGATTTACACAACCAAAAAAGCCGTTGTTGTAATCGTAGGTCTTAGTAATTTTCCCGTTCTTGTACTCAACACGTTTAACGTCAAAGTGTAAGTGCGAGGCTGTCGAATTTCCCGTGTTGTCTGATATTGCCATCGGTTCGCCCTCGTCCTTAGTTTGAAATTTTTGAATAGACTTGCAATGAGCGTATCTAAGTTTCCAAGTATTTTTTAATTGAACAATTACCTCAAAGTATTTACCAAAGCCCTTAGAGCCTTCGTCGGCAGTCTTATAATGGCGAGAGAGATAGGAAGCAACAATGTATCTAAAACCTTTTGGGGTATCATCAAACTTAGTTTTATAGTCAATCCCATTATGCCCCTTAATTCCATACTGACTATAGTTTCTTGGATTCGCTCCAAATTTCTGCGTTACGTAAACTGGTTGTATTGGATAAATAATATCTTGGCTCATTGTTTATTATGTCCTTTAATGCTAAAATGTTCCAATGTTATGTATTTTATGTGGCGATCTAATTCCTGAAAATCGTAAAAAGTATTGTTCCAAATTGTGTATAAAACGAATGTGGAATATACGCCATTTGAAACATAAGAATAGCATTGGTTTAGGAAACCCGCAAAAAGGCGTTAAGTGGGAGGAGTGGTTTATAAAAAAGTTTGGAGCAGTAAGACCTAAAAGAGAACTCAATACCCCTTTTGATTTTTTCTGGAATAAAGAAAAAATAGACTTGAAAATATGCGAGCTATATAAAAGAAAGTTAAAACGAGGCAAACCGACTAATTCTTCTGGTGTTTGGACTTTTAATCGTAACGGTAATGGTGCAGATTTTATTATATGTATTGGTCTGATAAACAACAAACCTTTTAGGTACTTTAAGATACCAGATAGTATCTTTCCAAAGTCTGGGGCAACAATAGGTCTATACAAATCTAAGTATGATAAATTTAGATTTAATCCGATATAAAATGGCTCTGTTGGACGAATTATGTCTGCCATTCACAAATTATAATCAGATAAATTGTTTTAAGGCAATAACCCTATAAAAACACACTATTGACAATGTGTCGGGTATATGCTAACATATACCCATATGTTAGGTATTATTATTTTTGGTGTCCTCGCTTTTCTTTGGGCGAGATATATGCAGATGTCTACCGAAGATATATCATTTTCTTATGTAAAGGATAATGTTGTCGCTGTCGCTGTAACTATTCTTATAGCTGGCTTATGGGTATTTGGAATGTTTCTGGTTATATGGTCGCTTGATAGCTTAGGATGACTTTGAATCCTTAATTTTCTTATCCCTTCTTCTATTGGCATCCCTTACCCATTTAATATAACCATCGGGCTTTTTCTTGCTCTCCATCTGGTTAATAAGTATCAAAGCCTCATTCCTTATGTTAGCAGCTTTTTCTTGTTGTTTTTCAATATCAACTTTTCGGAAGTCTTGCATTACTCCAACAAACTCATTAGAGATCATTTTTATCCTATATATCTCTGCGATTTTCTTTTTATCGTATTTTTCAATCCCTCGCTGGTGCGCGTTATACTCCTGGTTATTCTTCTCGATAAGATCATAAGCTCCCGATACTCGTCTGCCGTTTGAGAACCAATAGTCTCTTATTATAGAGGAGTCAAAATCCCACGCCGAAGGTTTCCCAGTAACAAGACCCGTCGCTCTGCCGAAATATCCGGTTATAAGATAGTCGATCTTGATAGGGGATTGGTTGATCTTATTTCCCAAGTACTTAGCAAAAACTGACGTATTCTCGTTAACTCTAAATTTAGGCGGTAGCGTACTAAGCGCTAAGCTTTCAAGCGGTGCTACGTCCGGCCACGTCTTAACTCCCATCGCAACCTCTGTACCCGCCTGAAATACTTGCGGAATCCAGGCAAAAAATGCTTTCTTAGGTTCTAAGATGTCAAACTGGTCGGGGATAATTGCGGTTGCTCCCTTCATATAATCTGATCCTTTATATCCCGTTTTTAATACTCGATCCGCTATTACCATATTGATAACTACGCCAAGCGGAGTAAATATCTCTGACATTGGAATCCTAATTAATTTCCTGCCGGATGGATGAGGAATATGTACAAAGCTCGCTAACTCCTCCGGCTTCAAGTCTCTATATTGCTCTTTCTGTTCTTTGCTGGCGCGCATAAGTTGTGTCATGGCGGTAATATAAGCTGCTGTAGTGGCAAGCATTACAAATGCCATCTGTCGTCTGCCACTGGGACGTTGCATCGTTCTTGCGTGTTGATCTATAACTTGCAGTATCGCGTTGAAGAATGGCAACCCTCGAATACCTACCTGTCCGTACCTACCGCCCCACTTACCTATGTGGTGAAACGGCGCTGTCAATCTTCCTGCTTCTTCCAGCGCTACAATTTGTGGCTTTCCCGCTTTTCGCGCATTAATGTATTCGGTAACTCTGGTAATAATCTCACTATATTTAGATGGAGCCGCTAAAACATCAGTTCCTTTTTCCATTAATTTAATTCCAAACTGCAATCCTTTTTTCTCGTTAGTTATCGCTTCAAACACTTTCTTTGCGGGTAATTTCTGCCACCCCGTGAAAGTTTGTCGCTCTCCACCCAGCACCATATATTCCTGATAGTATTGATAGTCTTCTCCCTTGCGATTTTTTATAAGCTCGCCCAATTGTTTAATAGGGGAGTATAGCGTCTTATATTTATTTGCGGTATTTGCTTGCGCTGTTATTTGATCTCTCAGTAAGTTAGTCGCTGCAAATGAAGGGTAGTAGCCCGTAGTTCCGGCGGTAAACAATCTTGATAGTCCAGTGTACAGCTTTATAAACGTATCTACGTTTTCGTATGTAAGAATATCGTCAATAACACCTTTTAATTGTCCGTCGACCAATACTGGTTGTCTCTTATAATCTTTTCTACCCATAATAATATTCGGGTCTTTCTCTTGCGGATATGTACGCACTCCTGTTTTCTCATCAATAGATACTTTAAGGTCTACCTCTTGAAATAAATTAGGAAACATAGCAGAAATTCCTATATCAGATACTTTATTGTATACAATCTGCTTAAATCCTTTCTTCATTATCTCGTTATGGTTTTCCATAGCAGAGAGTAGGGGATTGATAATCGTTCGTTGAGATCCTCGGCGTTTTAGCATTGAAGATATTTTGGTTTTTCCAACTTTAATCTGTCTTGGAAACTCCTGATTTTCTCCAACTATCTCGTCATAGAATTGACGTTTAAATGAGGCATAGCCCTTCTTGGAAGTTAGACTGGTGAGTTGGTCTTTCCTTATAAGCTGGACGTTTTCGTTATTTAGTAACTTCAAGTCTTCGCGGGTTAGTTTGTCAAACATCTTCTCCTCGCGAACAAACCTTGCTCTGTTGTCCAAGTACGCTTTCTGTACTTCTTCTCGATTAAATCCATCTTCGGCTAAAATAGATCCAAGCTCTTTATACGTCCCTTCCGCTTCCTTAAACTTTTCTTCTAATGATTGCCCCTCATCATCCACTAATTTAGCTCGCTCCTCTTTACGAGTTGACTTTATTTTATTCTCCATCTTATCTAACTCCTGTCGTAATTCGTTATGCTCCTGGTACGCAAAGTACTCTCGTCTTGCTACTAGATAAGAGGCGAAGTCGTCCGTGTTTTTTCTTTCTGCGGTTAAATCAATTAAGCTTTTCCAGTTAAAGTCTTGCGTCTTTTGTAATTCATCACCGACAAGTGTCCAATACCCTCTCTTTGAGTTTATATTATTGGCCACAACTCCATTGACGTTATTGTATGCCCGCAACCATAGTGAAGGATCTTTAACGCTGAAAAAGGTTTTACTTTTTTTGGCTAACACTTCAACTGGGTAAATCTCGTCAACTAACTGTGTTCTTAGTTTGTCTCTGAAACTTAAAAAGCTTTCTTTATCTATGTTAGGATGATCGCTTGTTACCCTTGAGCCGATTTTATCTAAACTACTTAAACCCTGATAGTCTTTGACTATCTCGTTAAGATCGGTAATTATCTCCGTCATTACCGGATGGTGATAACGCCCGCCCTTTTTCAAGAAGTCGTTGACAAGTAGGGGATACTCTTTGGTAATTCTTGCTGGTGTTTCAACATACTTCTGTAGAAGTGTCGCGAACCCTTCGAGCGTTCTTTTTCTTAATGTGTGGTTTTTATTACCGCCCGCGTAGTATTTAGTATAAAGATCGGTAATAGCCTTCCGGTATTTAAGCGTTTTAGGATCGTATATAGGGTTTCCGTTTACCGCATACCCTTTAAGAGCAAGTAATTTGTCGCTAATCTTATACGTCGCGTCTAAAAAGTGGGTAATTTCGTGGGCTACTACTGACAAATCGTTTATCGCATTTACCCTTATATTCTTCGTTTTTGGGAAGTATATGCCTAAAGCGTTGCGAGGAACATAACCCTCTCCGATTGATTGCGCGTATTTTTTGATAAGCGCTTTTGTTTTATTAAACAGCTTAAATTCTTCTGTGCCTTTTTGTGGTTTAGTACGCAACTCAAAACGATCTATCTTCTCGGCGGTTGTAGTGGCGTAGCCGGAAGTAACTGGGGCTTTTCCGCCAACAATGTCATCAATCTCAAATACCCCTTCTTCAATTCTATCTATAACTGGGGCTATTGCCGGATCGTCTCTAACACTCTGAAAAAAAGCGTAATCCCTTTTCCAATTCCCGGTATTTGCTCCTGTAAGATCATACATCGCCCGTTTTAACTCTGCCTTAGTTGCTCTTAATTTCTTTATATATAGAGGATCATCTGCTTGATTAAACAGATTTTTGATATAGCTGTCTATATTTCGGACAGTAGCGTTTTGAGTATCTCCGCTCGCGATGACTTCGCCTACTTCTTTTTGTAAGTCAATTCTTGCTTTTTGGGTAAGCACTTTCTCTTTTTGTTTTACTGGTTTTTTGAGCTTAATGCTTTTTTGACCTTTTTCCCGAGATCGGGAAATTGGTTTCCCTTGTTCTTTTTTATCGCTCTTGCGAGTAATATGGGTTTTTATATTCTTTTTTGCTGTGGCTTGGTTATAAAATTCTTTTAGTTGGGAAACTGACATTCTTCCAACTTTTTCTTGCATATCCATATCAATCGCTGGAGCTTGTATACCAATCTTTCTTGCAGCAAATACTCTGTGCATACCGTCTTCCATATCAGCAACTTCTTTTCCTATATCATCTTCTGTTAATGGTCTTGACCAACCTAGTTCTTGTTCAAATCCGCCTTCGACTGCTTCCACATATTCGGTAAAGTCATCAGTATCTATAATTATTTTTCTAGCACTAACTGGTGGAAAATCTCCCCAATCTCCACCCATATCTTCCACAAACTTCTCTACCTTTGCGTCTTCTATCGGATTATCTCTAGCAAACTTAAACAGGTCTGTATCAACCATAAAGTCAGCATTATCGGCAGTAGCAGGGGTTCTTTGCGCCTTTACAAACTCGTCTGCGCTTTTATAGTTTCGCGCTTCTTGGGCTAGAGGCTCTAACTCTTTAGGTATTGCTTTCTTAGGTATTTTTTTAGGTTTCGCTTTGGGCTTCGCCTTAGTTTTAACAACTTCTGGCTCTGCTCGCTCTATTATTCTCTCGCTTCTATCAACCAACCTCGCATTAATACTTTTCTCGTTATCTGCTAAAGACAATCGAATATTTTTGTCCTGATCTTTCGCTTTTAGATAAACCTGCATAATCTCTTTTCCTTCCGACGTATTGTCAAGATCGTTCTCTAAAACAAATCCCGCTACTTCATCCGGCGTTAGATCATTGGTAAATAGAGCTTCTATAATTTGATTTTGTTTATCTGTCCGCTTACTTGGCTTAGTCCCTACCGCATTTTGTATTTCTTTTTCGATCTTCTCTATAACTTCCTTTGGTTGTGATTTTTTATTTAATACTCCTACAACTCCTGAAACAGTTACGTCTGCGAATCCACCAAGCAAAGCGCCTACTACCGCCGACTCTTTAACCCCTCGGAATAGATCGGCGTTCTCGTTATATGTAGAGGATATAGCGTTGGCGACTATTTCCTGCGCACTCTCTGTCAACCCTTCAAGTCCGCTCTGCGCTCCCGTACTTACTATCGCACTGGATATTTTTTTTATAATGCTTTTTTTAATTGGCTCAATCGCTCCCGTTTTCCTAACTAAGCGTCCAATAGGTAAGAAGTCTATCGCTCCTATAATAGCCCCTCCATATTGCGCCATTGGTAAAGCCTCGCTGTCGCTTAATCCAAATTCTCTCGCCTCGTCATAAACCTCGCTTGCCCCTAAACCATATCCTGTAGACACACCGACTGACCCCGCCAATAGGGGATTCTTAGTAACAATTGCGGTTGCTAAAGAAAGGCCAACTGTAGTAGCAATTTGAGGTAAATTAAATGCAGCCATTTCTAAATATCCCTGAATACCAGTAGAAGGTTCAAATTTCTCAAAGTGTTCTTTCTTTGCCTTCTGTGCTACTTTTACCCCCGACTCTCGTAATCCTTTAGCTGTGCTTAAAACTTCTTCTTCCTCTTTTCTGGCTTTTTCCGGCTGGAATGTTTTAGTAACCGATCTTGTAAAAAATGGAGAAGTAGAAAGAGCGGCTTTTAATACTGCTGGTGATTTTGTATAAAACGAATCAAGCATCTTTTGTTGTGAGACGAACCCCTGCATTATAATCCCGCTTGCCTGTTTGAGTTGCCCTGGAAGTACTTTAGCCCCACCTTGTATTGACTCTCCAAGCTTTTTAACATTAAGTCCCTTTACGAAATTAAAACTCTTGTCAAAGATGGATTGTTTTTTTGGAGCGGGCTTTTTTGATACAGATTTTACTTTTACCTTTTGCGTTGCTCTTGGAAGCCTACGTTTTGTAAATGTTTTCTTTGTCGGAGTTTTTTTACCCGTAGTTGTAGCGGTAGGTTGACTATCGAATAAATTAACAACGCCAACCCGATTACTCGCTTGGGATGTTCGCGATGTTTCTTCTTGTTTGTCGAATAAGTTTATTACAGCCATACATAATATATTATCAGTTTTATTTTCTCGCCGCTCTTATTTTCTTTCCTGTCCAGTTTTTCTCGATATAATCGAACGCCCCAGGAAATTCTCTTATTAACTTACGATAGAGCGCCTCTGGTGATATGCTTTTTTGCGCTTTCTTATCCCTTATATAATGCTGTACTGTAACCGCTACAGACGCTTTCTGCTCGCTGGCTGATTGAGGCTTTGGAGCTTTTGGTTCTTTAGGGGCAAACACTTTAGGCTTGGATCTGCCAAGTTCAGTCCTGCTTATAACGTCCCCCGTTTGAGTATTTATAAGAACCGCCCACTGCGTAGTCCCGTCATCAATGGTTTGTAATGATGTCTTTATTTCTTTTTCTTCTTTTCTCTCCGCACTGATAGCGTCAAGGCGCGACTGTATCGCCGACTGTATCATTGAGCTTTTAATTCCCGTGGAGCGTGTGAGGTTGGCGATATCCTCTCCGCTTGCGCGATCCAGCGCCCCCGCCTCCAAGAGAGAATTAAACTGGTCTAAAGCGAGTTTGGCCTGATCGGAATTAATATCAAACTGTTTAAGCTCAAGATTAAGCTTTGTTTCTATATCGGCTTTTCTGACCGCTATATCGTTTCTTATAACAGCTTGGTCTGCTTCAAATTTTTCTGTTAGTTTTTTAATTCTACCTGTCATATCTGCCTCTGATAAATAAGGGTTATCTTTTATCTTAGCCACTTGCTCCGCGTACGCACTCCCTTTTGCTGATAGATCGGCTTCTATTTCTGAGATACCAGAATCAGCAAACTGACTCTCATAAAGTGCTGGTAGGTCTATGGCGGGTTGTGGATCTGGTAAAGAAGCAGATACGTCACCGCTGGTGGAATCCTCAAATGTAGGCTGAAATGATGACTCTTGCGGTGCAGGTTGTGGTGATGGGGTAGGCGCTGGTCTTGAAACAGTTGGAGATGGAGAAAGATTTAACTGCTGTCTTCGTTGATTTATAAAATCTACGTTCGCCGGACTGGTTTGCGCTATTACTTCTTGACTAACCGCTTGCCCCGCTCCTATTTGATCGCTACGTTGATTAATCTGTCCTGGCTGACTTAGCGTACCATCCCAGTACTGTTGTCCGTCATACCAACCTCCTCTTTGTGGAGTTATCAGTCTTCCGCTATCTAGTTTTACTTTATTTCCGACTATTTCTGCCATTTTAGATTAGGATACATCAAAAAGCCCTCTTAAATCCCTAGTGCTGGTTTGTCCGAAGAAATTAGGTACATCAAAAAAAGGCATGTTCTTTTCATACTTAGCCATCTCTTGTCTGATTTTACCCCAAGATACAGCAAGTATTTGCTTAGCCTCTCTACTTCTAAACTCGCTGGACTGTTCCTCATCACCTTGAGATTTTAATATAGCAACTGTCTCAAGCACTATAGCCTCGTTTACTTCGGGGGTAGAGTAGGAGAAAACAGTCTCATCCGCATCTTCGGCTAAAGTTGCAACATTCTCTATACCCCAAATATGTATATTGTTAGTACCTGCTACTGTTGGAACCGGCCACAGAAAATATCTTCTCCATTGATTAGCCCACTTTTTAACTGTGCTGTCTGGATAATCTTCTTTCCAGCTTAGATAGTCGTCAAAACTTAGGGGGCTACCATCCGGCTTTTCCCCGTATCTTTCATCGTTCCCGTCTGAATCTAAGACAGTTAATTTCCAGATAGAATTAGACCGCCAAGTTTTAGGATAATCATAATATTCTTGATTGGCTTGCGCTGAGGTCTTTTTAGCGTCTTGGAGCTCCGGCCAGGGGAATAGCCCTCCCGCTTTTCTATATGCGCGATTTACAGCCCTTTTGATTCTCGTTTCTCCATATAGAGTGCTTTCAGCGCCTACGCTCAAATCGTCCTGTACTGCCTCTACGATATTTCCTAAATTGTCCATACCCTAAGATTAGAGTATTGTTTTAGTGGAAGGCAAGAGAGAAGACTATTTGTATTATTTGATATGTTTTATGTTTCCTTTAAGATCTAAGATTACTTTTCTTCCTAATAGTTTCTTCCCACCCTTTTCATATTTCAGTATCGCGTCAGCAAATGGAACGTCTGGTATAAGCTCTTTGACTTTTTCAACCTTTTTACGTCCTACAACCACTTCTTCCACTTTTCTAGTCTTCTCATCAACAATTCTCCATTCTTTGACATCTTCTGAAACGCTGTGTTTAACAGATTTATAAGGCACAACATATTTAACAATATCGTTTTTGTCTATATTACTCGGTTGCATCCATGCAGACTTAATATTTTTCTCTGAATGAACCCGCCCATCAACCGTGCCTATGATTTTCCCTGTACTTTTTTGGTAGAAAATAATCATGCTATCTGGTCCTTAAATATTACCACACGAAAGTTGAAAGTTCTATCTGAACCTTGAGAAGTCATACGAATATGACATCTTACTTTTGAAGAATCTACGGACGAGAAAACAACCACCGGATTCCCAGGAACGCCAAAAGGTAACATTCTTTGTGTTGTGTCATACCAGTCAAGCTCAACGTAAGATATATATGCGGGAATATCGCTTAAACTATGACTAATATCTACCGAGCCTTCCGTATCTCCGGCAGTAATAGTTAAACTGGCTGTATTATCAGAATGATATTTAAGCATAGTATATTGGGACGATAAAATCAGATCACGAATATCTGTACTCGTAATAGCTTTTCCTGGTTCTACAACTTTAATTCCGTGGTCTGTCATGCTTCTGTAGTATCTCCAAAGATATAATAATAATAATCTATAGTTACGTCATTAGATGCATCGTAATTTCTAAATTTAATCTTAATATTTGTTGCATCGGATGTAGCCCCGTTTGAGTCAACGTCCATCCCTGACTCCGGCGGACTGCTTAATTGACTTACTTCCGTTGCTTGAGGATACCAGATATTACTTCCTGGCTTTAATTCAGAGAAATATAAACATAAAGGAGCAAAAGGTAATCCGTGTGCGATAGTAACTGTAACCGTACTATTTTTGGTTACTACAACAGAACCTGAGCCTTGAGAGCTTATTTTAATAGCGGAGTATGCCGAATTTAAAATATAGTCTTTTGGCTCTGTACTCGTTATCTCCTTCCCCGCTCGCATTATCTTTATTCCGTGGTCTGTCATTACAAATCCTGATAAAATATATAATATCGTTTATCTCTTGAGTTCTCAAAAATAATATTTGTCGCATCAGCTCCACCATTGGCTCTACCAATATTATATTCACCAGCAGCAGCATTTTCTCTGAAGTTAAGAAAAATTGGAACATAACTCAAGCCATGAGCTTCGGTTCCAGCTCCAGCGAATGTTCCCGATTCTTTTGTTTTTAGAAGATTGAAAGCCGAAGACATTATTAAGTCTTCATCATTGGCTGTTTGTACAGGTTGTCCAGGTTTTGCGACTTTAATTCCATGGTCTGCCATGTTTAACTAAATCCATTTTTTTGGAAGCCGATTAAAATTATATCCAGTCCTGTTGATTTATCATTAATCACCATTTTCCCGTTCCCATCAGTTCCATCTATTTTAACAGCATCATCTCCCACTACTACCTCACCAGTAACTAAAGAGCCTGATCTTATCTCTCCTTTAAATACTGCACTCCCATCGCTCCCATCAATAGCGAATGTAATTAGCCCCGCAATATCTCTGGCTGTTAAACCATTCGGAGTTATTCTTAAATCACCTGATATACCACTTTTAAAATCGCCTACCTTTAGTCCACCAGATTGTTGCAAATCAAACTCTTGAAGAATCTTACGACTCCGTGTGTTTAAAGCAGTGCTTAGTAACTCATGCGATACTTTTTTAGTAGGAAACGTCTTATCTTTAATTGCGGTTGGGGTAACTACCCCACCAGTCGCCCGTGATCGCGTAGATAGTACGGCTGGTTCACCTGGAAATGGTGTTTCTTCGATTGTTTCAAATTCGTATACATCTGGCATGTTAGTCAAAATAAGCGCGTGACCTTAAAACTTCTGGTGTCGTATTGCCCGATGGTTTCAATACAATCTTCTTTTCAAAGACATCGCCTTCTTCGCCTATTCTAAATACAGCTTTTTTAGCGCCT
>CEPX01128115.1_pt1 | contig 16312 bp, 6 predicted proteins | sample 361361 | NCBI WGS metagenome assembly CEPX01 (sample SAMEA2619974, study PRJEB7988) | marine metagenome | biome: marine biome (ENVO:00000447); feature: mesopelagic zone (ENVO:00000213) & marine oxygen minimum zone (ENVO:01000065); material: "saline water (ENVO:00002010), including plankton... | reverse complement strand
GTATCCGATCTTCGAGTGGCGGGTCGAGTCGAACGGGGTGCAGTCGCAGTTGGTGCAGTACGACATGGAGTTGGTGCAGCATCTCGCCAAGCGGGGTGTCCGGGTGGTGCCGCATCATACGCATGGCAACAAGTGGGACCCGCAGTTTGGGGTGGAGTCGTTGGCGCCGCTGATGGCAAGCGGGATGGTTTCGATCCCGTGGGGGAACGCACCGGCAGCGCAGGTGTTTCAGCCGCTCCTCGAGGAGCTCGTTGCGTTCCCGATGGGCATCAAGTCGGATCGGGTGATGTCGTTGTGGTTTGCGGACCTGGGGGCCCGGGAGTTGTTGAACCGGGCTCATTTGCCTCTGTTCCATGAACGGATGAAGGTCCCGAATCGGATTAGGCGCCGTAGGCGCATCGTTGACTTCCATAGCCAGGAGGTGCGCCGTATCAATTTGCGGGATCAACGCCCTGGGCATATGACGAGGGGCCAGTGGGGGTATCGGCGTCAGACGGTCGGTCAGGCGCAGCCGCATGGAGACGTGACCGAGTTCGATGCGGAGCCTGAGGAGCAACCGATGAACATCGATCCAGCTATCTGGACCCAGGGGTAGACACGTTGCGGGTGGGGCGTGAGAGCGATGCTTGACCGTTTAGTGAACCGCTACGCCTATCAGAAGGCTGTCCGTGCTGCTGCCGATAACGAAGTTGTCTGTGGCACGGTCACAGACAAAGGCCAACCGGTCTATTTCACGATGCCGGCGGACGCTGACGATCATCAGGTTCGTTCTCGGGCGTTCGAGCTCCGGTATGGGCGTCCGATGAGTTCTGTGGAGGAAACGATGCTCGATATTGCTGAAACGGTTCGGGGGATTCCGACCCATGCTTGACCTTGACCGCCTGAGCGGCATGTATTCGGCGTGGCGGGCCCGCTACACGGACCGTGACACCCGCATGGAAACGATCGACCGGGTCGTGCAGGGCGATTTCGACATCTTCGACCCGGACGAGGAGTCGGTCGATTCGAAGTCCCCGAACCTGATCCAGGTCGCCCTCGAAGACACGGCCGAGTCGGCGTCGCTGGTTCCGACCGTGAGGGTCCAGGCCGACAAGATGTCGAAGTCCGCCAAGGCGACGGCGCAACGCATGGAGCAGGTAGCTGTCGGTTACCTCGGGGCAAACAAGATCGACCTGTTGATTCCCCGTTCGGTGATGGACAAGGGCGCCTACGGCATGTCGGTGTGGACAGTCACGCCTGACTTCGAGCAACGCATTCCGCTGATCGAACGCCGAGACCCGAAGCATTGCTACCCGGAGCCCGGGTACCGGCCTGGCGATTCGGTCAACAAGTGCATCTTCGCCCGGGAGGTGTTCTACACGCAGCTCCCCGACGGCTACCAGGAACAGATACGCACCGCTGTCGCCGGCGCCACTGAACTCAGCGACCCGGACGAGAACACCCGTGTGGTGCTCATCGAATACTTCGACGCTGACGAATACATCCTCGCTGCCCTCTATCAGGCGTCCACGTCGGGGCTGGTTCGTTACCAGTCGGGGTCCGATGTCCCGTATCCGGTGCTGCTGGACCGTATCGAAAACAAGACCGGTGTGTGCCCGGTCGTTATCGGGGCCCGCATTTCGCTCGACGGTGAAGTCCGGGGCCAGTTCGACCAGGTCATCGGCCTTCTCGAGGCTCACATTCGCCTCATGGGTTTGATCCTCGACTACGCCGACCAGGCCGTCTATTCCGACATTTGGGTCCGGGACCTGATCGGTGAGATGCCATACGGTGGCGGTTCGTTCATCGAGTTGGGCCCGTCGGGCGCTATCGGGCGGGTCCCGCCGGCCGTCAGTTCCCTGAACGTCCAGGCCGACATGGCGCAACTCATCGACGGCATCCACGTCGGTGGCCGTTGGCCGAAGTCGAGGCCCGGCGAGATCGACCAGTCGATCGCTTCCGCCAAGTTCCTCGAGTCGGCCGCCGGCATGATGAACACGGCGATCCGCACCTACCACCAGATTCTGCAACGCCAACTCGAGCAGGCGCTCCGCATCGCCTTCGAGGTCGACAAGGCGTATTTCCCGGGGTCGAAGTCGTCGGCCGGCATTCTCCGCAACCAGGAGTTCCTCCTCGACTACGACCCGAAGGTCGACATCAACACCGACTACCAGGTCCGGGTCGAGTACGGCCTCGGTCTCGGCCGTGACCCTGCCCAATCGGCTGTCCTGCACATCCAGTACGCCCAGGCCGACTTTATTTCGAAGGAGTTCGTCCAGGAAAACATCGACGGCCTCACCGACGTGGGTCGGGAACGGGCCCGCCTCGACCTGGAAAAGTTCAGGGCGATGGCGTTGGCGAAGCTCCTCCAAGGGCTGGAAGCCGGCACCATTCCCGAGGCTGCCCTCGTCGACATCGCCCGTGCGAGGGAGAAGGGCGACGACCTGTTCGACCTCTACGAAGAACACATATCGAAACCAGCCCAGGAGATGCAGGACATGCTCCTCGGTACAGGACTCGGCTCCGTCCCGCCAGGGCCGCCCCCATCCCCGGAGGGCCCCGCCGGACCAACCCCGGTCCCGCCGGCCCCGCCCGGCGGGGCGGAGCTTCTCGCCCGACTCGGCACTGAAGCCGGCCCGGGCGGCACGCTCGGTACCCAGGTTCAGGGCTGATGGGGCCGCTTACGGGTCCCGACGTTCTCGAGTCGATCCTCGAGTTTATGGGACGGCCGGAACGCCTCGGCGAATACCCGGCCCTTGATCCGTTTGCCGACGACGAGGTACTCGTTTGCGGCATTGAGAACCCTGAGGTGTGCGACTCATGCCAGTGAACAGCGAACTCGAGAAGACCCCGACTGCCGACACGTCGGTGAACGAACCGGCGTCAGGCACCTACGGTGAGAAGGCCGAACTGGATCGTCTCCGGCAGTCGTTGCCGCCGATGGGGCCTCCGGCCCAGCAGGGCGTCGGCGGTGCCGCTCCGGTTCCGCCTCCCGGCGCTCAGGTGCCGCAACGTCCCGATGGGCGACCCAAGAATGCGCCACCTGGTGTCCCCGGTGGGCTCCTGGCCCCCACGTCCCGCCCGGGTGTTCCGCTGTCTCAGCCGATGGCCCCGGAGCAGCAGCCGATGCCGGCGAAGCGTCAAGCAGCCGACCAGCAGCGCCTCGCCATTCTCGACGCCTTGTCGTCTCACCCGGACGTGTCGGCCGAGACGAGGGAATGGGCGAAGCTTGTCGTGGAGGCCCTGATTGCCTCACGAACCTGACCATCTCGTAGAGGACGAAGAGCAGGAACAGATGCCGGGTCTCCTCGACCCGATCAAGGAACACGGCGTCGCCGGCGGCGTCGCCCGGCTAGCGCCGCAGATGATCCCCGGCGGATGGGTCGGGCAAGCTGCCGGCGCCCGGTCCACCGACGGGTTCGACGTAGGCGACATCTTCGGCGCTTTGGGCGACTTCAAATCTGATCTCTCCTACATCCTTCCAGGCATCGGCGACGTGAAGGGGGCCCAGTTGGCGATGGACACCTGGGGGTCGAACACCGACTGGTTGACAAAGGGCTTGTCAACCCTCGGCATCCTCGGCCCGATCGCCACCGGCACCCAGGCAGCAGGCATCGTTGGCGGCATCGGTTCCATCCGCAGGCTCCGCAACCTGGACTTGACCAACCCGGCGGGTGCAGCGGCCGGCCATATCTCAGACACGATGCCGGTGGTTCGGGGCCACACGGTCGACGATGCCCTGTCCCGCCTGGCGCCGGACATGACCGGCACAACGGCGAAGGTGTCGCTCATCCCGACCACGTCTCGCACGTCGAGGCAGCTCATGGTCGGCATCACCGACATTGACCAGCCCGGATTCAACCGGCAGGAACGCATGGGTCGGCTACGGGGCGCCCTCACCGGAGACCAGGTCGTCGATGTGTTCGTGCCCGGCAACAAAGCCAACGCCGCCCAGGTCGACGGTTTCCTCATGGGCCTCGGCGAAACCCTCCTGGAGCGCATCCCCGACTACGCCGCATCGAGGCATTCGAAAGGGATGGGCGGGAAGGCGTTGAGCCCCGACCAGGTAGCTGTCACAGCCGTCGCCTACGAAACGTCCAAGTTCGATTGGTCGATCCGCAAAGGCGTCCTCGACATGCCGGCGTCAGCCCCGGACGTGACGGCAACGTGGAAGCTGCTCAAGAACGGCACCGTCGTTCCCGACGCCGACATCGACGCCCTCGGGTTGGCTCTCGTCCAGTTCGCTGAACTCACCGCCGGCGCTTCGCATCCCGAGATGGCACTGAACCACATCGGGTTCGGTGTGTCCAGGGTGTTCCTCAACGGTGAGAAGTCGCTGGTCGAACTCGCCGTAGCCGACTGGGACGGCATGCCGTACCACTCCGCCACACTGCCGGAAGGAGTCAAACGGTTAGACCAGGCCATCCAAATCAACGAAGCTGGCATCGTCGTCGCCGGCACCGACAACATCGTCACCTTCTTCAACAAGCATGTCCGGCCCGGGTGGGACGACCAGGCCGGCCCGTACCGGCGGTCCGTGTTGGGGCTCGCCGATCAGCATCCGGCGCTCGCTTCGCATCCCGACACCGTCAACATGATGATGCTCAACGATCTCGAACGGTTCCCGTCGAACGCCACTGCCCGTTCCGGCCACGGCGGCGACGCCGCCCTGTTCGCCGACGTGAGGAGACGAGGGATCGTTGACCCGTTGGAGGTCCACTGGAACCCTGAGACAGGCGCCGCCAGGCTCGTCAACGGTTCCGCCCGCCTCACGGTCGCCCGCCAGATCGGCCTCGACGCTGTCCCCGTCGAAATCACCGCCAACCGGCACCTTCCCGGCGACCGCATCCTCCAGGCCAACGGCAAGGTACTGACCGGCAAGGCAGACCCGGCCTTTCGTGAGAAACCAACGAAGAACCCGCACCCGACGGCGATGGGCCTCAAGGTCGCACCATCGGTCAACAAGGGGATCATCCCCGAGAATGCCCGCCGCATGGAATGGGCACTCATCTGGTACCGGAACGCCCAAGCCGAGATCGCCTCCCAGGGGGCCTTCCACGGTATAGACGAAAGGCGCCTGACCGGGTATGCGGCGCTCCTGTCTGCCGGGGAACTGTGGGAAGAAAACATCGAGAAGGCCGTCGTGGCGGCCCTGCACCTGAGGGACAACCCTTCCGTCGGACGGGTCGACCTTCAACGCCACATGAGTGCCCGAGGTTTGAAGATCACCGAACCCGAAACGAAAGCAATTTTCGAGTTCCTCAAGGTCGCCGACGCCGACATCGACACCTACTTCATCAACAAGTTGGGTAGCAAGAAGGCCCGCAAGGAACCCAACTTCGTTGCCGCCATCCGCAACTCGTCTGCCGACGACAACGCCCGCCAAGCCAGCGTCGCCTACGCCATGACCTCCGGGCAGATACCAGACTTCGAAGCCCACGGCCTGTTCCGGGAAATCGACCGGACAGTGCCGGTGGTGTCCGACCGGCACGCTGCGTCGGTCTTCTCCGGGTTCTCGATGGAACCCGCCGGGTCGCTCGGCGACAACATCTATTCGGCGGTGCATCGTGGCTTCGTCAACGCCTCATCGGTCCTCGGCGAGTTCGACGTAGGCAACGGCGTGATGCGGCACCTGTCCCCATCTGAAATCCAGGCACTCACCTGGGTGGCGTGGCGGGAACAGCGGGGCCTGACACGCAACTTCAAGACATACATCCCCGGAGGGGGCAACCTCAAACGGCCCTCGCTGTGGGTCGTCGGCAAGGGCCCCACCTATGTGCACTCGTACAGCATCGTGAGCCAACTCTTCGACAACCTGCCGGCCAGGTACCGGTCCGCTGGCCGGCCCGCCGCAGCCCAACGTCGCCTCACGATGCGGCCGGGCGCCTTGCAGTCCGGCAAAGTGCAATACGGCCGCCGAAACCGACGCTGGTTCAGCAAGAAGAAAGGCAAGTGGCAGGAGTCGTTCAAGGCGTCCGGCACCGTCGGCAAACCCGCCAAGGTCATCCTTCGTCTCGGCCACCACGGCGAAGGGCTCGTCCTCCCCGACGGGGCCTCCGGCCTTCACCGGGGCTTCTACTTCTCGAGGCACGCCGACAAGGTCGGCCAACAGATGCGGCCCCAAACCCCGATGCGGGTCGAATCGGTTAGCACCCAACGGGCCCTCATCTCCGCAGCTACAACCTCGACAACTGCTGATACGGAAGGCCTGACCGGCTTTCGGACACAGACCCTGGCGCACCGCAACCCTGCCACCGAGCCGGGCCACCACCTCGTCATTTCCGCTCCGATTGAACTCCAGGGAGGCCGAGGCCCGGTAAGCGAGGCGCATCGGAACCTGTCGGAACTCCTCGACGACCGAGGCATCCCCCATGCGGCCGACATTGAGCAGCCACACCTGGGCGACACCGTGGTCCTCGCCGGCGGCAAAGGCGACTCCGCCCAGATCTTCTGGTCCGTCGAGGAAGCCGTGGCCGAGGGCTTTGAACTCTCCGACCTGAGGCACGAGCTCCACCAGGAGCAACGCATCAACGTGATCCTCACGTTCGACGACCCCGAGGGCCTTTCCCGGGCGTTGGCGATGCTCAACGAACCAGAACCGCACCGTGGCTGGGCCGTGTCGGGCTCTGCCCGGGCTTACGCCGACTACCACCGCATGTACAGCCAGGAGTACGGCCTGCCGCCGGTCCAAGGCATCAAGAAGTCGCTGTTGTATGCCGGCGTGGAGCGGGAACTCGCCGGCCGTGACCCGAGAATGTTCCAACGCCTCGGCCCCGACGGTGAGCCCGTCGGCCAGCTACTCACCCGAGGCGAGGTAGCCGACATGGACCCCGTCACCTACCGGGAAACGAAACCCCGTTCGTTCGCCGATCGGCCGACCGGCAAACGAATCGCCGCAGCGTATGAGAAGGCAAGACGCCGCAACCCGGACGCCCGCACGGTCCGCCAATACGAGCATTTCGAGATCGAGGTCGAAGCCCAGTATGCGTACCTGACTGAAACCCTCGGCATCACCGTCGAGGTGGTCGACATCAACCCGTACAGTACCGCAGCGGCGATGTCGGAAGCCGTCGAAGCGGGCCACCTGAAGGTCCTGTCGACCGAATCCACCGGCGGGCATCCGTTCCTCTCGAACGAGATCAACGACAAGTTCCGGGCCGTCCACGACTACTTCGGCCACGCCGGCACCGGCAACACGTTCGACCGTCACGGCGAATACGTCGCCTACCTCAAGCATGCCCGGATGTTCTCCGAGGATGCCCGAGGGGCGCTGCATTCGGAAACGATGGGGCAAAACTCGTGGCTGGTGTTCTCCGACAAGAACGAAGCCAAAGCTGCTCAGGCGCTCAGGCGAGGGTTGTCCTACCACGGCGACTTCTCCGAACAGAAGATGTTCGTCCTGCCCGACGAATACTGGTCGAACACGGCCCTGGCCGCCGAACACGGGTACCGGACCGGCGCCGACCAGGGGCGACGCCTCGACAGCATGTACGGCGAACAGATACTCGACATGACCGCCTACACCGATGTCCTCGAAGGTGCCCCCGTTGGGATGCGGCCCGTGTTCGAGCACCAGTTCACCGACGGTGTGGAACGGCTCGCCCACCTGTCCGCCGACGGCGATGTCGGTTCTCCCCACACCGGCGTCGGTTACGTCGCCGAGGACGGCATGTGGCAATTCTTCGGCGACTCGACGACCGACCGGCACCTCCCCGGCGACGGCGTCCACGGCTTCGAAGGCGAGGGTAGCCGCCAACTGATAAACCAAATAAAGACCCGCAGCTCCGGGCTCGTGTGGGACAACGCCATCCAGGTACTCGGCGCCGAGCAGGTCAAGCCCGACAAGGGCGCCCGCCACATCTTCGAAGTTCACGTCGATGACAAGCGTCCGACCATGATCGCCATGTACGTCCCGGAGGAAGGCACCGGCGGTGCCGTCATGGCGTACAACACAGACACGATCCCCGGCGTTCCACCAGACCGGATCGTGGTGTTGACGAAAACTGGCGGCAACTTTGAGGGCGGGTCCTCCGTCATCACCGCCGACGTGCCGCTCTATCAGAACGGCACAGAGATCGACAGCTTCCTGATCGACGACCTGGACTGGCTGCTTCGCCGCACCGGCTGGGTTGGCGAAATCAACCCGAGGATGCCGTAATGGCAACGATCACCGGTATCGACCGCAACGTGCAGGCGTTGACCGCCATCGAACGTAGCTGGACCCTCCCGAAGCTCCCCGACATGGTGAAGCTCGACATGGCGTCCATGTCGGGCCTCGACACAGAGCAGCTTCAACGGTTCGCCTACGGGCTGGCGCAGGACATGCAGGAAGGGTTGACGAGCCGTCAGGTCGACTTCCCGACGTTGCCGACCGCTGCCGTCCAGCAGGAAGCGGAGTATTCGACTACCGACCGGGTACGCATGTTCCTCCAGGGGACAGCCAACTTCCCGGCACCAACCCGGATCGAAGACACGGCCGTGCAATCGTTCAAGGAACGTGCCGTCCGCCTCGGGTACCTCGACCCGGCGAACGTCGTGATGGACTCGAAGTGGGACCCCGCCTACAACGAGGTTGCCTGGCGGATGTCTCAGGACGACTTCACCCGCCGCAAGGGCGGCAACCATCCTGGCCTCGGCGAATCGATCAGCGGGACCGCCAAATGGTTCGACGACTGGCTGTCCCCCACGGGGCTGCTCCACGCCGCCACCGAACTGGGGTTGATGTGGGACTTCGAACAAATCGGCGACGAGTGGGGCAAGTGGGACCCGTTGGGGGAACTCGGCGACTTCTTCACGTCCGGCAACCCGATTCACCTGTGGCGCACCCTCGGCCCGGTCGACGACCTGCTGGTACCGATCCTCAACTGGGCGCTCCTGGCGTCCGGCGTCGGCGAAGCGATGGCATTCTCGAGGGCCGTCCTGTTCGCCACGAAAACCGGTGCCACGGGGGCAAAGGCTTTCGAACTCACCTACGGTGCGGGCCGCAGCGCCGGCCTCTTCGGCCGGACCGGTGCCGCCGTGTCGGCCCACGGCGCCGACCGGACGGGGCGGGCCATAGCCGGGTTCGGGCGGCTCGCCGGCGAAACCCAGGCTGCCCGGGGTGGCCTGCAAGCAAGCGTCAACCGTATGGGTACCCCGGGGCTCCTCGGGATGCGTCTCCTGCCCGGCGCCGAGAAGACCGCCGCCTTGGCGGCGAGGGGCCGCAACATCAGTGCCGGCCGCCAAATGGTGGGTGCCGGCATGCAAAATTGGCGAAGCCTCCGGGGCGTAATGATCGCCAAGAAGCAGGTCCAGACCGGGATGCGTCTCGGTCTCGTTTCCCGTCTCGAAACTGCCGCCGGATACGAATCAACCGGGTCGGCCCGGTCCCTGTCGCCAGAGTTGGCTGCCTGGTCAGACGACCTGCGCCGCAACCCGTTCGTGTGGGGCTTCGGCGAAGTCCTGTTCACCCCGATGGTGTTCCTCGAAGCCGGCCAGGTCGGGAACCCGTTCTGGATGGTCCGAAGCCTCAAGAAGCTCGGCGGCAACGCCTACTACTCGGACGAGTTCGCAGCCGGCGTCACCGATCACATTATGACCTACAGCGACGACGTGATCGGCGACGTGATCGGCGCCGGCCTCGATGTCACGGCCGTTCAGGCGTTCCGTGAAGCCCGGGCAGCCGAATGGGCCGCAACCGTAAAGAAGAAGGGCGCTTCGCAGGCGTTGGCCGACCGGTTCACCGGCGGCGACCTTGACCAGCTCGGCGCCTGGATGACGTGGACTGCCGGCACGACCGCCATCGACATGCGGGCAGGGGCGATGGTCGGCGGCATGAAGTTCGGCAGCGACTATGTGTCGAACCCGTTGCGGTTCGACGCCGAGTTCCACCTGCAACGCAACAAGATCATGCAAGAGCTCAAGTTCATCGACCCGGACAACCCGCATGAGGTGCTGGTGGCGTTGGCATGGTCGAGGGCCAGAAGCCACGTCGAGTTCACGAAGCTCCTCACTCACTACCTGGACAACATCCCCACGTCGCCCCGCCGCATGGAAGCGATGCAACGCCTCATATCGCATCACAACAGCCGCCGGGAACAGAAGTTCGCCGAGCTACTGGCACAACAGATGCAACCTGGGGTTCTGCGTGCCGCCGTCGCTCAACAGATGGGAACGTCCGGCCCCTGGCATTCCTTCGTCGAAGGCACCGAGTTCGTTACGGATGCGTTGAAGAACGGCGACCTCCTCGACGCCAAGCCCCTGTCGGTTCTTTCGCCTGAAACGGGAGCCCACCTCGGCGGCAAACCATTGAAGTTCATCAAGGGTGAGGAATCGTGGTACCACCGGAGCAACCAGACGTGGTTCACCGACCTGGTCGACGTTCTCGACGACCCCGAGGCGATCATGTGGGCCGAGAGGGGCGTCTTCGGGGCCATGAACAAGGGCCTCAACGACCTGGGCAGGCCCACCGTTGCCCGCATCGGAACCCCGACGTTCCAAGACAAAGCCGTCGAATTGGCTGTCATCAAACGTCTGATCGGCCGTGGCGGCATCGAAGACACGCTCCGGCGACTCAACCGGACCCCGAAGGCCACGCAACGCCTCGGCGATGTCGTCCGACGGGCAGCGACACACTTCGATGTGAGCGGGTCCGGCATCGACAACCTTCGCATGGGGCAGATCAACCGCATCATGGACGACATGATGGTCAACGCCGACGATCAGCGCCGCATCAGACGGATCGTCAAGTACGCCCGCCAGCAGGGCATCGGGTTCGACGAGGTTGCCGAGAACGTCAAGCTCCGGGTCGCTCAGATCGAACAGTCGCCCCACTGGTCCACCCTCCACGGCATCAACTCTGAGCTGCCCATCCGGGCAAAGATGAAGGCACTAAATCATCAGATGAGGTACACCGCCAAGGAGGTCGACCCGGCCACGATCCCCGCCGCCCTCGCCAAGGCCCTCCAGGAACGGGGCTACAAGCTCGTGTGGGGCATCGAGTACGTCCAACCGGCCGACTTCGTCGACCTCAACCTCACGGTGAGGGACATGGTCAACAAGGCCAAATGGCAGGAATCGTGGGGCCTGGTACCCCCGCCGCTGCTGTGGGGGGCCGACAAGGGCAAACGTGCACTGCGGGGCATCGGCCGATCGTTCGACCGTAACTTCGACCAGGTTCACGTCACCCGCATCTACCGTGCTCAACTCCGGTCGTCGATGACGAGGGCCATGATTGGTGTCAAGTCGGGCCGCAACTTCACCGCCGGCGACACCGGCGACATGGAGAAACTCATCGACCGCCTCCAGGTCATCGCTCGAGAAATCGGCGACGATATGACATCAGGCCTCCGGGCGAAACGGGACATGGCGGCTCTGTCGCCGATGCGTATAGCCGCCAACGTCAAGTCGTCGTTTGCTCCGGCGGCACCCACCGACCTTGTCCGCTCATTCCTTGTGTGGAACAGGCAGGCCGTTCCGAAGCTGAAAGCCCTCGGATACTCGGCGGACGAGATCGCTGCCGCCTACGACGGCCTCAAGGGTGCCCGGGTCGTCGGCCCGCAGCTCCGGGGCCGGTTCACGCACTGGCTCGACAAGCTCCAGGGCACCCCGACGTTGACGAACACGCTGCGTGCCCTCGGCCGAGCCGACACCGGCTTCGAGGCGTCCACCAAAGCCCGCAAGACCGGCGTCCAAGCCGCCTACTTCGCCAGCCGGGCGGGCCTGACCACCACCATCGCCGCCCCGTTGGCAGCCGGTTACTACACCACCAACGCTGAAGAAGATCGGAACCTGGGGACCACCATCGCTGCCACACTTTCCGCCTACATGGTTGGGCGGTACGGTTCCGCCCGGATCATCGCCGGTGCTGGCCGCCTCAACGTCGTTGGGCGGTACTTCAACAAGTTCGGTGTGGCGTTGGGGGCCGCCAAGAAAGGCTACGGCCCGTCGAGGCTCGCTCGAGCCATCGACGCCCCCGACGTGGAATACGCCGACAACGTCTGGCGCAAGATACACAAGGCGGCGACAGCGAAGCATTGGGCATACATCTCCGACGACCTCGCCGCCGTCCGGGACTACATGCGGTTCTCGTTGGCGCCCATCTTCGACGCCTCCCGGTACACCGAAGGCATGGTCCTGTCGCAGATCGGTGGCCTCCCCGAAGAAGTCCAACGTGCCGGCGGGCTGAGGTTCAACATTTCCCCCAGCCGCTGGCAGAGAGACCGTGCCCGTGAGATCGCCGGCGGACGCAGAATCACGGCAGAAGCCCGAGCCCAGGCGTTGCAGGAATGGGACGACGTGACCGCCGAGTTCGCCGGTGTCGCCCGGGCCCGCAACGACTTCGACACCGACGCCCTCGAGGCTGCCACGGCCCGGTTCCGCCAGGTCGGCATCCTCGGGTTCAACACGACCGAATGGATGGCGTCCATGTATGCGGACCTGACCCGCATCCACGGCGTCGGCAAGGCCAAGGCATACCAGATCGCCCGGGACGCATACACCTACGGGATGAAGCCCCGCTCCGGTGCCGAAATGAACGTCAATGCGATCTTCTTTCCGTTCTCGTTCACGAAGAAAATCACGAAACATGCCGCCGAGTTCCTCGGCCAGGACTGGTCCCGGGCCGCAATGGTTCACGACTCGGTCAAGACCTACGAGATACTCAGCGAAAGGTACGACCTGGACGAGATATGGCGGGACCGTCTCCCGTTCCTCGAAAAGTTCCAACGCCTCAACCCGTTCGCCTACGGGATCACACCCGGCGAGCTCGGCGGCGCCAACCGGCCCCTCATCAACTTCTTCAACTCGACACCGGTGGCCGACGGGACCGTCAACCCGATCATCAACCTGTTCCTTCCCCAGGCATACGAGATCAAGTCCGAGGAAGACTTTGTTCGGATCGACGCCTTGACTCGACGGATTCTGCCAGTGTGGAACGACATCGCTGCCCTGGTGGAGGACGCCCACGAACAGGCTTACGTCTTCGGGTCCGAGCACCATGTGTCGAGGGCGGCGGAGGTGTCATTGGGGTTCGATGCGATGGCTGCCCTGAAACGAGACTTCGACGACTGGATGAAGGCGGACGTGATTGCCGGCGGCCTGGGCGAACCGGACGGCATCGCAGCGTTGCGTCGAAACAAGTACGGCGTCCCGACCGGCGACGGCGCACTCAGCGTCCGGGACAACTACCGGGCCATGCAGGAAGAGGTTCGTGAAAGGTTCCCCGCCTACGCCGAGGAGTTCGCCAAGGTCATCGGCAACGCCATCATCCGGGACCAGGACATGGCCGAACACGTCCGAGCCCTGGCGTTCGAGAAGGACGAGGGGGACCCGCAGACCCGTGAAGGCAAGGTCGGGTGGCTCGTAGGAAGAGCCAAGTGGCTTACCGACACCTACGGCGAGTACGAGTATGTGCCGGCCGACCAGGCCGACGAACTGCTGAGATGGGCCGCTTCTTGGGCGGCTGATGATGACTATGTACGACTCAAGTGGCGGTCCTTCCTGCGTTCCACCTGGGGACCGATCGAAACGGTGATGGGCTAATGGCAGACACTTTTGGATCATGGGACGAAGCCAAAGCGTTCATTATCGAGGCGTTCGAGACCGGCGGCTATGTCATGCCCCCCGGCTACGCCTCGGTGGAAGAGTTTCTCGACGCACAGATTGCCGCAGACCCGGGTTGGATCACCGACTGGTATAGCAACAACTCGGAGAAGGACGCTGCTCAGAGGTGGGTCGAGGATGCGATCGAGAAATCGAAGATGCGCTCTGGTCCCTCGGGAACCGTTACCCCCGGTTCAGGAGGGCCCGGCGCCGTAATCCCGACCGGCGGAGTTTCCGCCGCTGGTGGCACCGCCGCCGGTATCGACACTCCTGTCCCGGTTGATTGGGAATCGTTCCTGACAGGCCAGGGCCTCTACGAGAGGGCAGTCCCGTCCTACGGCGCTGATGACGGCAAGCCGGCCATTGTGGACCCGGACACGATGGACAGGATCGTCGCCGGGGTGAGGGCCTGGGACGGCAGCACCTACGGGGCAGGCGCTCCGCTGATCCCCACTGCCGGTTACGACCACGAAGGCGACCCGGCCGCCCCGGACATGACCAACTGGGCCACACTCGTTGACAACATCAACGCTATGCCTATGGCCGAGAAGGGGATGCTGCTCGATCAGATATTCGAGCCTGAGCTGGAAAGCTATGTGGCGTTGATGACGCCGGGCGGCCAACAGGTCGTCATCCCCACGGTCGCCTACGACAAGGTCCGCACCTATGTGGAGGGGGCGGGGATGGACAGGCTCGATGTCCATGCCGCCATCTTCGCCGGCGCCGACGCCGGCGTCCCCTGGGAACTCGTCCTGTTTGCCCGCATGATGGAGTCCGGGCCCGACGACACCGCCGTCGGGGCGTATTCGGGCCCCGGCGGGAGGGAACGGATAGACATACCGTTCGTCACCGTGGCCGACTCGGTCAGGCAGGGGATGGGCCTGTACCAGGGCGACACGACGTTCGCCCTGCTCCACGCCGTCGATCCGGTCCTGGCGGCACGCATCTGGGACCATCCCTTCAACCTGACGAACGCCGAGGTCACCAAGAAGGACCAGATCGTCAAGCCCCTGTTCAACTACACGCTCGAGCAGCGGGGCATCATGCTGCCCCACAACCGTGAGGTGCTCGCCGAGGTTATGAACCTGACCTCGGAGCTCCCCCCGGAACCGATCTTCGAACGGACAGCGCCAGGCGACCTGGAAGAGGCATACCGGACGCAGTACCGGGCCCTGTTCCAGGCCGACCCGACCGAAGAACAGCTCGCCAACTTCATCGAACACTTCAACAGAGAGTTCGACGTGTACGAGCAGGAGGTACGGGCCGGGCAGCTCAAAACGTCGTGGCAGAAGGGCAGCACCGAAGGGTGGTACGCCCTCGACGACGAAGGCAACTACACCCTCAGGGAACCGCCCCGTCAACCCACGGCACCGTCCGAGTTCCATGAGATGATGTCGACGCTGCGTGCCGACGACCTGTACACCAGCAGGTACGGCAACAAGCCGGCCGGCATGGAAGAGGACGCATACGCCAACGTGTTCCAGCAGCAGTCCCGTGACCTCCTCGGCCCGGAGGCTGACCTTCGCCCGGAGTTGGCACAGGCCGGCATGGCGACCGGCGATCCCCGCACCGTCGGCATTCAGGTCGGGTTGTCTGGTGCTGGTTACGGGTCGTCGAGGTTCATGGAGCGTCTCCACCGTGGCGCCAACGTGATCAGGCAATGGACGTAGCGGGATAATGGCCGACAACCTTCAGGGACGCAGGGACTTCACCCAGGCACAGACCGGTAAAGGAATACCCGCACAGGCTCCCGGCTGGGCGCCCCTCGAAGGCGATTGGTGGAAGCCCCGTGCCTGGGTGTGGAATGAGGAACACCAGGAGTGGTGGCACGCCCAGCAGATAGCTCCGTTTGGCCGATACGAGGTCGGCGGCAAGATATGGAACGACGTAGCGCCCCTAGACCCAACGGCCCCTTTCCAGAAGGGGGCGTTCATCAAGGCCCAGGGGCCCCATGACCGGCCTCCAGTAGCGCATGTGACGATCCGCCCGCATCAGATTCACCATTCGTCGGGCCTCATTATCGCTAGGGACTCCTCCAAGTCGTACACGTTCGGGTCAGACCTGAATCTGTTCCCTGACGAATACAGCCGAATGCGCTGGCCTTCGGACACCGACGGCCGGTTTATCCCAAACCGGCCCTCCACGTCCCTCACGGACCCGGCGCCTGTGCCCGTATCCAACCGAAAGACTTCACCGACCTCAGGACGAGCCACTATGGCAGCACCCTCGAAAACCAAGTCAGACCCCCTTGCCGGCCTCGATGTAGAGAAGGCCCAGGCTGTAGCGGCGTGGGTCGCCAGCGACGAGGGCCAACGGTTCCTCACAAGTCAGGCCGGAGGCGCTGCCTCATCTGACCCAACGCCGGCCGACCCGTATGCGACTGGGTTGGCGAACCTCGGGAACCAGGTCGATGCCCTCACGGCCGCCCAGGCGTGGGCCGACAGCGAAGAGGGGCGCCGGTTCCTGGGCCTGCCGAGCAAAGCTGAGGTAGCGGCGTGGGTCGCCAGCGACGAGGGCCAACGGTTCCTCACAAGTGTGGCCGGCCTCGACCTCGAGGAGTTAGAGGCCGAGGTTGCTGGGCAGACGATGGCTCCCGAACAGCGTCAACAGTTCGCATTGCAGGTCCTCCAGGGGCTCGGTGCACCGATTACGGCCGGCAACATGGACGCCCTCCTGGCGTGGATGAACGGTGAGGAAACGAAGGCAACCAACAACCCGTTGGCGACCACCCAGGGCAACAAGAACCCCGAGC
>CEPX01022965.1_pt1 | contig 16326 bp, 20 predicted proteins | sample 361361 | NCBI WGS metagenome assembly CEPX01 (sample SAMEA2619974, study PRJEB7988) | marine metagenome | biome: marine biome (ENVO:00000447); feature: mesopelagic zone (ENVO:00000213) & marine oxygen minimum zone (ENVO:01000065); material: "saline water (ENVO:00002010), including plankton... | reverse complement strand
CTTTTCAGCGGTCTTTGGTCCTATTCCTGGCAAGGTGGTAAAGTGATCTACTAAGTTTTGTATTGATGGAGGAAGCGTGGACATATCGTTTCAGTATGCGGGTTTGTATTTGAATTTTTGACTGCGCCGACTCGCCGTCATATTCTTTTGTCTGAACTAATTATTCTACGCCCAAGTGCCAGAAACTAAAACATCATTCTGGCTCGAAGCGTGCTCGCAAAAATTCAAATACAAACCCTAAATAGTTACTCTTTTTTTCCTCCTAATCCAAATTGATCCATTCCTCCCATTGATTGCATTTTTTGGGCCATTACTCTTTTTGTCTTTTCAATAGCGCTGGTGTTGGCGTCCTTAATAGCTTTTTCAAGGTCTGCTTTTTTGTCTTGCGACAGCAAATCAGGAGACACATTAATATTGGTAATCTCTTGATTGCCATCCATAGTAATAGTAACACCGCCCTTTTCTACTTCAACGGTTTCTTCTTTTAAGGCGCTTTGCAGGGTTTTTGCTTGTGATCGCAAATCTTTGAATTGTTTTAGTTTATTAAACATAATAATATATTATACCTACATGTCTGGTACGTCAACTGCGTCAGCAGGCAATTCAGGAGCAGGCGAAAAATCAGTATTAGGAGAGATAGGAGCATTAGGAGCTGGAGGCGGAGGAGATTGTCCAATGTCTGGACTGTCTTGATTGCTTGGTTCTTGGCTTTTCTTGCTCAAACTTTGAAAACTTACTAACTGTTCATTAAAAAAAAGTTTTACTAGTCCAGTTGGCCCGTTTCTGTGCTTTGCGATGTGAATTTCAGCAAGATTGCGCTCTTCTTGTGAAAGCTCATTAATGTCATATTTTCTGTCTGCTGATTTTCTGTATATGAACATTACTACATCAGCGTCCTGCTCAATTGTTCCTGATTCTCTTAAATGCGCTAATCTTGGAATTGCTGCGCCTTGCTGCTGTTCTACTGCGCGGGAAAGCTGGCTGAGTGCCACAACTGGAATATTCAACTCTCTTGCAATGCCTTTTAACGCGCGGGTAATTTCCGCGACCTCTTGCACTCGGTTGTCTCCATTTTTGTTGGAACGGCCTTCCATCAACTGCAAATAATCAACAATAATGCAGTCAACGCCATTTTCTGCATGAAGTCGGCGCGCTTTAGTTCTAATTTCCATGATATTTACATTTACTGCGTCATCTATAAATATGTCTGATTCAGAAAGCTCTCCCATGGCATTAGCAATACGTGGAAAATCATCATGTTCTGGAGCTTGCGAAAGCTTGCCAGTTCTCATGCGCCAGAGCTCAACCCCTGCTTGCGTGCAAAGCAATCTATCAACTAATTGCTCTTTAGACATTTCCAAGCTAAAAATTCCTACACTCTTTTTTTCGTGAATTGCCATATTTCGCGCAAGGTCTAAGGCTAAAGAGGTTTTTCCAACAGAAGGCCTTGCCGCAATTACTACAAGATCGCTGGCTTGCAAGCCAGAGAGCTTATCATCTAAATCAAAAAATCCAGTTGATATGCCGCGAAGTTTTCCATCGCCTTGGTGAAGTTTTTCTATTCGTTCAAATGTCTCATGCAAAACAGATTTAATGCTTATAAAATTCTGACGTAATGATCGTTGCGAGATATTAAACAGCTTTTGCTCTGCCTGATCTAAGAGGGCATCCACATCATCTGATTCGTCATATCCAAGCTGTGTGATTTCATGAGAAGCATAGAGCAGATTTCGCAAGGTTGATTTTTTGCGCACTATGTTCGCATAGTGAATTACATTTGCGGCACTTGGTACTGCATTAGTTAAATCCGCAAGATAGGTTCTGCCTCCTATAAGCTCAAGTTGTTTTTTTTCTTCTAAATTGTTCGCAAGAGCAAGCAAGTCAATTGGCTCTCTTTTATCAAACAAATCAAGCATGCTTTGGAAAATAACTTTATGCGTGTCTTTGTAAAAATCTTCCGGAACCAGAATGTCGCCGATTTTAATGATAGCGTTTTGGTCAAGAAGCAAAGAGCCAAGCACTGATTGTTCTGCTTCTAGATTTTGGGGTGGGAGTTTTTCTATTGATTGTGTTTCTGTTATTTGTTCTGGCATGTTAGGTTATTGTAGCGTGATTTAGATAATATAAAAATACCCACATCATGCACAGGAGATGCACATGCTGGCTAATTATATAGATTTAAGTATTCTTTCTTGTTCAAGTTCCACAACCTCACCATCATATTGCCCTGAATGGGCAGTAAAGCCCTCATAAGAAGGTTTTTTTTCATCCAAATGCAAAGATACTTCCATCATCTTGCCTGGCTCTTCTTTATTGATATATATGTGAAAGCGGGGATAGTCAGCTCCAGCTAATCTTTTTGTAAAAGATATTTCGCCTTTTTTATTTTGCTGCATACTATATCCAGCTCTTCGCATTAGGTTGCGTGAGTGGGATGATGGATTTTCTATAGTAAAATTCATAGTTGATTAATTATATCATAGTTAAAGTATAAAAAAAGAGGGTACTGACTCAAATAGTCAGCCCCTCTTTACATAGATTATTGACTAGCCCGTCCTAGTCAATAAAAGATGCAATTGCGTGCTGGATTCGCTGGAGAACCAGAGTTTAATCTTCTTCCAGTTCAAACGTTTCCCCGGTCGCGCGCTCAAACAGGTCAATATACCGCTGGGCGACCTGAATGCGAATCTTGTTGTCCAATTCTGGGATGTTGTCGTCCGAGATATTGCGCTCCGCGAACAAACAGCTTGAGCGCGATTGCCTGGATATGCCCCCACAGTTCTGGATCTATTAGGCCGCGCTCAACAACTTGGTAGACTGAGAGCGGCTCATCATGCACATCCGACTTTGTAGTGGGAGTGATGACTAGATTATCCAGCTTGCTGTTTTTTTGTATGCCAGCAGGCAGGATGAGGCCGTAAGGACCCTGCTTTTCTATGTAGTTCATCCACAAGGAAGTTTCTGTACTTCCAGTGATGTACGCGCGGACAACTACTTCCACAGGAAGTATTTCTACTTCCTCGCATACCATAACATTGGGATCTGGCGAGCAAATTACATGGGACCTCACTATGTCATTTGTTCGTTCAAACCACCAAAGAGCCAACTACTCCAACTTCCTTTTTTTCCGTAATTTCTCCTATCTCGGTGCGCATGAGTTGTCTGCAATCGCGTCCGAACTGCGCGATATTCTGCGTAACGAGAGCAGCAGAGAATAAGAAATAGGCAAGTGGATCTGGCGGTGCGATTTGGGTACTGATAGGAGCGGGTTTTATTCCGAGCTTCTCCAGCACCCTATGCTCAAAAGATTTAGTCCCGCACCGTTCAGCAATGCCTAGATGTACCTGCGCGTTGTATGCGCCAACAGGGCCCGAGATTGTACCCACTAGTTCATCTGCATGCAAACTAAGCTTGCCGGTATTGTATTTAATACGATCCTCAATACTTGCTAGCCAGAACCCTACAGTAATTGGCAATGCATGTTGCCCATGAGTTCGGCCAATTTGAGGTTGATCAGCTAGTTCGCGGATTCGCAGTGCGAATAGACTAATGACTTCATGTAGTGCAGGCTGGATAGCCTCTGAATGGACTTTTTTATATAACCATGCACTGCCGGTGTCTAAGGGATCATAGCTTGTCATGGACACGTGTATCCATCTGCCAATAGCCTCGTGAAGTATTTTTTTGCGCTAGACAAACCTATGCGCGCACATCATGTCTTATCTTACGTTCTTCTTCGTCCACTTCTGTCGTTGTTATTGCCCTAAGTGCATCCTTTTTATCTGGTGTGAGGTGGAGGAAGTCAGCATCTGGAATGATACCAATCTCATGAAGCACTTCCATTGCTGCAATTTCTACTTCAGCTAATCCCCAATAAAGCTTGTCATAACCCAAAAAGGGAGAAAGTTTTTCTGGCTGGTAGCGAGGATTGCCTAGTACAGCGAAGTTTAGCTGTTGTGCTGACATTGTTATAGTCCTTTCTTTGTTCTATCTTTTATTGTCAATGAAACAAAAAACTGGGTTCCTCCCAGCTTTATCTGAACTATTCAGATAGTTTCATAATATGCTATTTAACCCAATAATTCAACAAAACAAAAGGCCACGATTGATCGTAGCCTTTTATTGGTGCGCCGTGAGGGAATTGAACCCCCGACCATCTCCTTAAAAGGGAGCTGCTCTACCAGACTGAGCTAACGGCGCGCGCCGCTGCAAGCCGCGTAAATTAGCTTGCGATAACGCAATTAAGATACCAAATAATATCATTTTTGACAAGACCGCTGTAAAATCGGTATACTATATTACAAATGCCAGAAAGAAAAACAAAAAAAATTCAAGATGTAAAAGCAGCCAATAAGGCCACCAGATATAATGGGTGGTATAATTTAGCATTAGCCGAAGCAGCTAAAAAACTTGGAATCAATAAGCATGGATTAAGCCAAAAGCAGGTTCATGACAGGTTGCAAAAACATGGGCACAATGTTCTTCCAGAAGAGCCTCTTACTTCGTCATTAGTATTATTCTTAAGGCAGTTCCAAAGCTCCTTAACATATATCCTTTTAATAGCAGCAGTTATAAGTGCAGCTATCGGGGAGCACATAGATGCTTATGTCATACTTGCCGCAGTAGTTATCAATGTGGTTGTTGGGTTTTTCCAAGAGTATAAGGCTCAAAAAGCCCTTGCTAGCCTTAAAAAGATAATAACCCAAAAAGTATGGGTTATACGCGAAGAGCAGGAAAGGGAAATTGAATCAAAAGAATTAGTTCCAGGCGACATTGTAGTTTTAAATGAAGGAGATAAGGTAACAGCAGACGGCAGGCTATTTCTCGCGGAGCATCTTAAGGTAAATGAAGCAGCTTTAACCGGAGAGAGCGAGCCAGTAGAAAAAATAAATCGCGCTTTAGAAGGCAGGCTTGTTCTGGCTGATCAGCATAATATGGTATTTACTGGAACCATTGTAACCCAGGGCCATGGCAGATTTTTTGTAACAAGCACGGGTTTGGATACTGAAATAGGGAAAATCGCATCTTTGGTAAAAGAAACTAAAGAAGTTCGCACTCCTTTGCAGAAAAAGCTTGATTCATTTTCAAAAAAATTAGGATTGTTTATTCTCGCGCTTTCTGCTGCTTTGGTTGTGGTAGGACTTTTGTATAATTATGGATTTGCGGAAATATTTGTAACTGCAGTTGCTGTAGCTGTAGCAGCTATTCCAGAGGGCTTAATTGTGGGAGTTACGGTTATTTTGGCCATTGGCATGCAAAGGATTTTGCGCAAAAAGTCATTAGTGCGAAAACTGGTTGCAGCAGAAACTTTGGGTTCAACCAATGTTATTTGCGTGGATAAAACAGGAACCGTGACCTTGGGTGAAATGCGGGTTGTGCAAATTGTTACTGCTCATCAAAGCGATTCTTATCTAAAAAAAGATTCTAATGGCAAGACAAGTCAAGATGATAGGGAAAAAGCAGAGCAAGAAATTAAAAAGCTCAATCATATAGCGGTTTATTGCAATAACGCTGTTATAGCATCTGCGGAAGAGCATAAATCAACAGAAAAAGAAGAACTGCGCAATCAAGTTGTGGTAGGCAGTCCAACAGAAAAAGCATTATTACTCTCGGCAGTTGACGGGGATTTTAAGGAAGCTCAATTGCATGAGTCGCGCCCTCGGTTAGATGAGGTTCCTTTTAGCTCCAAGAAAAAATTCATGGCAACGCTTAATGCTTGGACTAAAAATCAGCACTCGGTATATCTTAAAGGCGCTCCAGAAAAAATTCTTGCAATGTGCGAGCACTATCAGGCAGGCCATAGTGCGCGAAAGCTTGATACTAAAAAGCGCAAAGAGTTTTTGAAACTTTATGAAAAATTATCCAGCCAAGGACTTAGGCTTTTGGCAGGAGCATACAAAGGCGCGCCTGCATCATTCACGAGCTTTGATGAATTACATGATTACAATGAAGACGCAATATTTGTGGGATTTTGGGGCATTAAAGATCCAATCCGCCCTGAAGCAGAAGAAACCATAAAAAAAACTCGCAAAGCCGGTGTTCGCACCATTATCATAACCGGCGATAATAGTCATACGGCTATTGCTATTGCAAAAGAACTTGGGGTCAACCCAAAACCAGATGAAGTAATTGATGGAACAGAATTAGCAAGCATATCTGCCTTAGAGCTGGGTAAGGCTGTCGCGCGCGTCAAGCTTTTTTCTCGCACCACGCCAGAGGATAAGCTTCGCATTGTTGCGGCCCTGCAATCGCATGGTGATGTGGTCGCAATGACAGGAGACGGCGTGAACGACGCTCCTGCTTTGGCAAAAGCAGACATTGGCGTGGCTTTGGGTAGTGGAACAGATGTTGCAAAAGAAACTGCTGATATGATTGTTTTGGATAATAATTTTTCAACTATTGTTGCTGCGGTTCGGCAAGGACGGGTTATTTTTGACAATATTCGCAAAGTGATTTTATATTTACTTGCAAATGGTTTTACTGAAATGTCTGTAATAGTTGTGGGTATTTTGCTTGGTTGGCCTCTTCCGCTTCTGGCTGTGCAGATTTTATGGATTAATTTGGTTACTGACGGCCTTCCAGATCTTGCTCTTACACAGGAGCCAGAGGAGCCTGAAATTATGACAGAAAAACCGCAGAAAAGGAATGCTCCTATTCTGGATTTTGAGCGCAAGTTTTTGATTTTATTCATCAGCGCAATTACAACTATTTTTACGCTTGGAGTATTTTACTTGATATGGAAGACAACTGGAGATTTAGACAAGGCGCGCACTATTGCGTTTACTACTGTGGGGGTTGAGTCGCTATTATATGTGTTCTCTGTTCGAAGTATCCGACATTCCATATTTGAAACAAATATATTGCGCAACAAATGGCTTATTGCAGCAGTTGTAGGGGGATTTGCTATTCAAATTATAGGCGTGTATGCGCCATTTTTCCAGAAAATTTTGCATACTGTTCCGCTTTCCTTGGTTGAGTGGTTTATAATTGTTTCAGTATGTTTGTGGGTAATTGGATTAATTGAGGTTGTAAAGCATTTCTTTATTGCGCAAAGAAAATCAGTACACGCGTAAATAAAACCTATTGCAAGATTTGGCTATTTTGTTATTATACTGCTAACTAAATATGGAAAAGAAAATTTATTCAGCTGGTACAACTAAAATCAATTATTATGTTCAGGGTAAAAGCCCTGAACTTTTATTAGTTTCTGGTATTCATGGGGATGAATATGGAGTAATTGATAGCGCTATAAAGGTGTTATCTAAATTACAGAGTGAAATGCCGGAATTTTTATATATTCCAGAAATTTCTCCAACTGCTGTTAAAGCTAAGACTAGGTGTAATTGCAATGGTGTTGATATAAACAGGAGTTTTAAAGATGGGGCCACGGAAGTTGAGGCAAAAATTGTTATGGACTTTTTAAAAGATAGGAAATTTAATACGTTCATATCATTTCATGAGGATCCAGAGCATTCTGGTTTTTACTTTTACGATAGCGGTAACATGGAAAATGATGAATGTCTCCCGAGGTTGCGCAATAATGTCAAAAATCTAGGTGTTGAATTGCTTAATGGTGTAGATGATCCGCATGATGAGCATTTGGGCGTGGAATTTGTTGATGGGTATAAGGCAAACAGAACATCTGGAGACGGGGGTCCTAATTGCGCGTTCGGGCCTTGGCTTGTCAGCCGTGGAATTGTGGATAGAATTTATTGCATGGAAGTGCCAGGCATGCTGGATCCAGATTTAAAAGATAAGCTTGTTGAGAAAATTTTATATAATTTGGTGATTTGTTAGTTTTTGGCTAACTTGACAAGTTTTTATTTGCCAAAATGTAGGTATTGGAGTAAGTTTCGGGTAGATATGCCAAGCAAAAATATTCCAAAAACACATTTATTTTCTGATGAAGATTTGCATCTATATGAAATACAGAACATCTTCACTGCATGTGCGCTGTGGTTAGAAGAGGGAATAGATAATCAAATTGCCACATATGATTTGGTGGTGCGTGATATGCCTCCACATCGTAACTTTTTATTGCTCGGAGGTATTGAGGAGGTGATCAAAGGAATTCAGAAATAGGGGTATTCAAAAGCAGAGGTTGATTATATCAATAAAAACAAGCTGGCAACTCCGAAACTAATTAAATATTTGCGCAGCTTCAAATTCACTGGTGATGTTTATGCAATGCCAGAGGGAACTGTGTTTTTCCCAGGTGAGCCAGTGGTTCGTATTACTGCTCCTATTTGCGAAGGCAATTTACTTTCTAACTTTTTAATGATAACAGTGTTTGGCAATACTAATTATCTTTCTAAAATGATCCGTGGCAAGCTCGCTGCCGGCGCTAAGCGGTTTATTGCGGCAGGTAGATACATATGATTTTAAGCAAGGTATTGCAAATCTCATTACAGTCGCAAAAGAACTCAAATAAAAAAGAGAACATATTGCGTCAACTAACATTGATAGCGGGGATTTGCATAAGCGTTTTGTGTACGCGCGTCGTGAGTTTGATAAAGCAGGATTCCCAGAAATCCAGATTTTGCTTGCAAGTAATTTAGATGAGTACAAGATTACAGAACTTGAGCGTAAAAAAACACCAGCTGATGTGTATCTTAGCGCAACTGAGGTTTTAACTATTTCTGATTCACCTAAGATTGAAATTGTGTATAAAATTTCTGAACTGCAGAGTGGTAGAAAAATTCGTGCTTTGGCAAAACTTACAAAGGGTAAAGAAAGCTATCCAGGCCGTAAGCAAATATTTAGGTCATATAATAAAAATGGTAACATGATTGGTGATGTGGTTGGTCTTGAAAAAGAAAATATTGGCAAGCCACTTTTGGTGCCCATGATTCGCAAAGGTAAGTTGGTGTATGATTTACCATCTCTAGATAATATGCGTGAATATGTTAAAGCACAAGTTTCTAAATTACCAAAGAAATATTTAAGTATTGAAAAAGAATATCCATATCCAGTCAAAGTAAGTAAAAAAGTTCAAATTTTGTTTAATCAAGTTAAAAAAGAACATACAAATATTCTTAAGCCATAAACTATGGAAATTACTAAACTTGGGCATTGTTGCCTTATAATTAAAGTTAATGGGCTTCGAATCCTCACTGATCCTGGAATGTGGACTATTCAGGAGCATGCATCAGTCAAAGATATTGATATTATACTCATCACACACGACCATCCAGATCATATTCATTTGGAGTCAATCAATACCATTCTTGCGAATAATCCAAATGCAAAAATATATACTAATAGCGGCGTTGGCAAGAGTTTGTCAGAACAAGGCATTGCTTTTGAAAAGCTTGAGGGGACATCAAAAACAAAAGTAAAAGACATTGAACTTGAGGCATTTGATTGCGATCATGAGATGATTTATCCAATAGTTCCATTGCCGCAAAATACTGGATACTGGATTACTGATAAGTTATTTTATCCCGGAGATTCACTTACAAAGCCAGGCAAGTCAGTTGAGTTGCTTGCATTGCCAGTGGCTGGGCCATGGATGACAATACAGCAAGGTCTGGATTATGCAAAAGAGGTTAAGCCAAAGCAATGTTTTCCAGTCCATGATGGGTTTGTTTTGGAGGAATCCTTGCAATTATATCATGGTTTGCCACAGAAAGTTCTTGTAGAAGCAGAAATTGAATTTATTCCCCTAAAAGCAGGAGAATCACTTGATTTTTAGTTGATTTATTGTACTGGCCAGCTTATTTGGATGGTTGGTTTTGTATTGCAATTTAGCTAAAAAATTGGTACAGTATTGCATATGTACAGAACACATACTTGCGGAGAACTCCGCAAAGAAGACAAAGGAAAAGAAGTGGAATTAGCTGGCTGGGTTGCGTCTAGGCGGGATCATGGAGGCGTTATTTTCATAGACTTGCGTGATAGATATGGCATCACGCAAGTTGCTTTTGATCCAAAAAGAAGCAAAAAAGCAATGACCCATGCAAATAAATTGCGTGATGAATATGTGATTCAAGTAAAAGGGACAGTTACGGACAGGCCGAGTGATATGATAAACAAAAAATTAGATACTGGAGAAATTGAAATTGACGGCCAGGAACTAGTAATCCTCAATAAATCTAAAACACCTCCATTTGAGCTTGATAAGCCGGAATTTGAGGCAAATGAAAATACTAGGCTCAAGTATCGCTTTATAGATCTTCGCAGGCCTAAACTACAGCACATGCTTGAGCTTCGCGACAAAATGATCCGCATGATTAGGCAATATTTCCATAGTAAAGATTTCAGGGAAGTTCAAACTCCTGTATTAGCTAATTCCTCGCCAGAAGGAGCGCGCGACTGGCTGGTGCCGTCTAGATTATATCCGGGAAAGTTTTATGCTCTTCCGCAAGCACCCCAGCAATTCAAACAGTTGCTCATGGTTGGCGGAGTTGATAGATATTTCCAAATTGCGCCTTGTTTTAGGGATGAAGATCCTCGTATGGACCGCGCGTTCGGAGAGTTTTATCAGCTAGACATGGAAATGTCATTTGTTGAGCAAGAAGACATATTTAATATCATGGATCCTTTGATGGTCAAGCTCACAGAGGAATTATCAAGCAAAAAGATCATACAAAAGCCTTTTCCTCGCATTGCATGGCACGAAGCAATGGAAAAGTACGGTTCAGACAAGCCAGATTTGCGCTTTGAATTAGAAATTCGTCCAATTACCGACATTGTCAAAGACTCTGGATTTAAGGTGTTTGATGAGGCAATCAAAGACAAAGGCGTGGTTCATGCCTTAAAAATTGATAAAGGCGCGAAATTCAGCCGCAAAGATATTGATGAAATCACAGAAATAGCCAAAGAGCGCGGCTCAAAAGGATTAGCCTATATAGTCGTTGACAAAGAGCCAAAATCTCCTATTATTAAGTTTTTTGAAAAAGAAAAAATAGATGAAATAATCAGGTCAACTTATGCGAGCGACGGAGACATCATCTTCTTTGCAGCGGATAAATGGCGTGTTGTTTGCGAATCCCTTGGGGCAGTTAGAGACGAGTGCGGCCGCCGCTTAGGTTTGAAAGACGACTCAAAGGCTGCGTGGTGTTGGATTACTGATTTTCCTATGTATGATTATTCAGAAATAGAAGAAGGCAAAATTGATTTTGCGCATAATCCATTTTCAATGCCGCAGGGAGGTTTTGAAGCTTTAGAAAGCAAAGACCCGCTTGATATTGTGGCTTATCAATATGATTATGTATTAAATGGATTTGAGCTTACAAGCGGGGCAATCCGAAATCATGAGCCAAAGATCATGTACAAAGCATTTGAAATTGCCGGGTATGATAGAAAGGAAGTAGATGCTCGGTTCGGGCATATGATTCGGGCGTTTGAATATGGGGCTCCTCCGCATGGAGGAAACGCGCCAGGAATAGACCGCATGCTTATGGTGCTAATGGATTGCGAATCAATTCGCGATATTTACGCGTTTCCAAAAGATGGAGCTGGCAGGGATGTTATGATGGATGCTCCAAGCGAAGTACAGGCTAAACAACTTAAAGAGCTTCATATTAAAATAAATAAAGAAGATTAGGAGTATGATATATGATCTCCCAACTCCAACAATTTATATTGGAAGAATGTGTGGAGCAAAGGGGAAGCTGTTCTCGCAGTGTGATTGACAAGAATCAAAGGGCAAGCAAATCAAAAGCTCAAAAAGAGCATTTTAAAAAAATTACAACACAGAGCATTGAGCGCTTAATAGACCGCGGATTGATTGTTGGATATGGAATGAAAACCAAAGAAAAGCTATTTATAACAAAAATCAGGGTAACTCCTGCTGGCAAGCGCGAGGTTGCGAGAATACGTAAAGCTAAACAGCGCAAGCTTCCCTTAAAGAAATATGTACGAAATAAAAACCCAAAACTTTGAAGGCCCTTTATCGCTTCTTTTACAGCTTATTGAGCAGGAAAAACTAGATATTACAAATGTTTCTTTGGCACAAGTCGCGGACCAGTATTTGGAGCGCATAGAGAATTTAGGAGATAAGATGAGTACAGCAGAACTTGCTGATTTTTTAGTTGTAGCCTCAAGACTTTTATTAATTAAATCATACGTACTTTTACCGTCATTACGAGATGAAGATGAGCAAGGCGACTCCCTTGAACAGCAATTAAAGATTTACAAAATATATTATGACGCAAGCAAGAATGTACGAAACATGATTGCTAAAAATCAATTTAGCTTTTCTCGTCAGCCTATTAAGCTCATAGAACAGGAGTTTTCTCCTCCCCAAAAGTTAGGGTCAAACGCGCTTGCTAAACGTTTGTTGGAGTTGATCGCGGAATTGGAAAAGACATTTACAAAGCTTCCTAAAAAGAAGATGATAAAGATTATTTCAATTACAGAGCGTATTAATCAATTAAAATCATTATTAGAATCAGCAGAAAAAGTTGGGTTTAAAGAATTTTTAAAGTCAGCTAAAAATAAATCAGAAGTTGTTGTAAGCTTTTTGGCTTTGCTTGAGTTGATTAAGCAGCGACATTTAATCGCAGAACAAGAACAGGGTGAGATTTCAATAATAAAATCATGATCATGTCGCTAATATCTAAAATAGAAAGTTTGTTATTTGTTTCACATCAACCTTTATCATTGGCTCAATTAAAAAAATTGACAGATAACAAGAAGGGTGAGATTGAGGATGCTTTGAGTCAATTGAAAGAAAAGTATGAATCCCAAAAAGAATCTGGAATTATGTTCATGATTAGCGGTGATAAATATCAATTAGTTTCACACCCAGAAAATTCAAAACTAGTAAAAGCATTTTTAAAATCAGATATAACTGGCGAACTTACTGATCCTGCTTTGGAGACTTTGACTATTATTGCGTACCGCGGGCCAATCACAAAGCCAGAGTTAGAGCAAATCAGAGGAGTTAATTGTGGTTTGATTTTGCGTAATCTGCTCATTCGTGGGTTAATAGAGCGTGATCAAGACAAAAAGCTGGATCTTCCTCGGTATCAAGTTACTCATGATTTTATAAAGTTCCTTGGACTATCACAAGTTTCAGATTTGCCAGATTATGAAAAACTTTCAAAGCACGAAACATTGGATGAGGTACTACAATCAACAGAAGAAGCACAGTAATCAGGAATATGCATTTGTTCTCTATATTATTATCAATTATAAGCTTAGCTGTTCCAACATTGCCTATTATTGAGCATGAGCCATATATTTCTAATAGTAAGATTCGCGCGGACCGAGTATTCTCGATTACAGAGGATGTCAATGTTCCAGAAAAAATTGATTCTGCGTCATTAGGGCCTCGCTTAAGCGCTGGGAGTGCTTTGGTTGTGGACGCAGAATCAGGTGCTGTATTGTTTGAAAAAGATGGAAACATTAGCTGGCCTATGGCAAGCATTGTAAAATTGATGACAGCCTTGGTTTTTCTTGAAGCAGATATAGTTTTGGAAGAAAGAGTAGAGATGACAGAGGAGGATGAGCGTGAAGGAGGGGAAGATTTTATACGTCCGGGAGAATCCTCGTCACTTCGTGATTATTTAACTGCCAGCTTGCTTGGGAGCGCTAATAATGCGACAATAGTATTATCACGCAGTATTGGAATTAGTACGCAGGAATTCGTAAATCGCATGAACCAGAGAGCTAAAGAATTAGGAATGCGTGATACTAAATTTGTTGAACCAAGCGGACTTGATCCAGAAAATACTAGCACTAGCTATGACATGGTAAGATTGCTTAATGCTATACGTGATAACGAAATAATTGCAGATATTACAGGAACGCATCAAAGTTTTATACGCATATATCCTTCTGGTTTTAGCAGGCGAGTACTAACCACAAATCATTTATTAGGTTCAATTGTATTTGTTGAATACGGTAAAACTGGCTATTTAGATGAATCATTACATAATCTTGCTACATTAGTTTCAACTAATAATGGAAATGAATTATATATTGTAACTCTAGGTTCAGAAACAAATGAAGACCGCGTGCAAGACGCAAAGAATTTAGCTGTTTGGGCAGAGAGAGTTTATAGATGGAACCTTTAGTTGCTAAAGGCATTGTCAGGAGTACGAAATTTCTATGTTCCGAAGGGTCGCTGCGCTCCATACATTCTCACTTAAAAATTTGTACTCCTGAAAATGCCAAACAAGATAGATTTATGAAAAATCCATTAATCATAGCTAACTGGAAAATGAAGCTTGCTCCGCAAGAAGCTATTGATTTGGCAAAAAAAGTAAAAAAAGCATCAACAAAGTACAAGGGAGCAGAAGTTGTCTTGTGCCCGTCATTTACAGAACTTGCAGAAGTGGGAAAGATCATTGATGCAACTGGCTTAAAGCTTGGGGCTCAAGATTGTTTTTGGGAAGAGCAGGGCGCTTTTACTGGTGAAATTTCTCCTAAAATTTTGCAAGAGTATGGAGTTGAAACAGTTATAATTGGCCATTCAGAGAGGAGAACAAGTCTTTTAGAAACAAGCCAAATGATACACAAAAAAGCTCGGCTTGTCTTGTCATTAGGTATGAGGCCGGTTGTTTGTGTTGGAGAATCATTTGATGAGCGCCAAGAAGGCTTAAAAGATTCAATTATAATCAGGCAAGTGCATGATGCTTTGAACGGAATCTGGCTCAATAAAATGGATTCTTTGGTAGTTGCGTATGAACCTATTTGGGTAATCGGCTCTGGACAAGACTGTGATCCAGAAGAAATAGAGCACACGCATCAGGTAATTCGCCAGGCATTGTATGATTTGTTTACAGAACAAGTGGTTGACGAACAAGTAAAAATCATTTATGGTGGTTCTGTTGATCCAGAAAATGTTAGCAATTATTTATCCCATGCAACAGTGCATGGTGTTCTTATAGGAACAGCTTCTTGGGACGCAACAACCTTTAGCGCAGTAGTTGCAGGAGCTATTAAGCCATAATTATGCTTACTATTATTCCCTTAATTGTAATTATCATATCACTTGGAGCAATATTAGTTATTGCTTCTCGTCATTTAAAAAAGGTCGCGGCTTTGGATGTTTCAGACATTCCAGAGGAGCGCGATGCTGTGCTTAAAACATCATTGTTGGAGAATCGTTTGCTGCGCAAGTTGGATAAATTGTTCCGCGCCATCAGCAGCATACTGCATCCAGGAAACAAGCTTGTAGGCGCATGGTTTGAAAAAGGAATGTCGCGCGTTAAAAAGCTTGAAAAAACATACAGGTTTGCGGGCGGACTTCCGGATTCAAGCAAAAAATCCCAAGGAAAAGCCAAGAATCTGCTTAATGAGGCAGTTATAGCTGTTAAAGAGGGAAATATTCGCCAAGCAGAATCAAAATATCTTTCCGCAATTAAAGTGGATCCAGAATCATCAGACGCGTATCAAGGACTAGGAGAGGTATATATGGAGATGAAGGAGTGGGATCAAGCGCGCGAGACATTTGAATATATGATTAAGCACTGGCCGCAGGAGGATGCTGGATTTGCTTTAATGGCTTTAGTTGAAGTTGAGAAAGGAAATTTAGAAGAGGCAAAAGACCAGTTTTTGCACGCCTTATCAATCAACAATGAGGTGGTTGATTATCATATGGGCTTAAGCGATCTTTATCTGCGCCTGAATGATTCAGAAAAAGCTCTTTCCAGCCTTCAAAAGGCGCAAGCTTTGGAGCCTAACAATCCACGCATACTTGATCAATTGTTTAGTGTAAGCATCATTCTAAAGAACAAGAATCTAGCGGAAGAAGTTTTGATAAAAATCAAAAAATCAAATCCAGATCATGGGAAATTAAAAGAGTTTGAAAAAAAAGTAAAAGCACTTAAATAATAACGACGCGCCGACGTAGCTCAGAAGGTTAGAGCGTTTGCATGGTAAGCAAAAGGTCCGCGGTTCGATTCCGCGCGTCGGCTCCAGTTTGTTGACTTTTTGAGATAATTATAGTATGGTGCATTTTACATATGGGTCTGTAGCGAAGCGGTCAAACGCGCCTGACTGTAAATCAGGTGGCCTTGTGCCTTCGGGGGTTCGAATCCCTCCGGGCCCACCAAAAAACGCCCACATTGTGTGAGCGTTTTTTGTTTATTGGAATTTGCTGGGCTACTCTTTTTCTACTACAAGTGTTCCAAAATCATGTGCATCAGTATTTATTTTTTCTAACTTACCATCTACTTGAATTTCCACCAATCCTTGATCAACACCAAGGCCCATACTTTTAATTAATTCTTGACCCTCTGGTGTGCTGACATCAACACTGTGTAATTTTTCAACATCTTCAGATGTTAAATTAGGGATTTGAGGCTCCATTTCTGGTGTTTCTGGCATAAGATTTATATTAAATGATTATATTTATACATTACTATATATATA
>CEPX01194630.1_pt1 | contig 16332 bp, 21 predicted proteins | sample 361361 | NCBI WGS metagenome assembly CEPX01 (sample SAMEA2619974, study PRJEB7988) | marine metagenome | biome: marine biome (ENVO:00000447); feature: mesopelagic zone (ENVO:00000213) & marine oxygen minimum zone (ENVO:01000065); material: "saline water (ENVO:00002010), including plankton... | reverse complement strand
ACTTGTTGCTGCCATAGGTTTTCAGAGACATCCAAAAACTGCTGACGCTGGGTCGGGGTTAACATTTCCCCCTCAAGGGTTTTGTTAAATAGCCCAATTGTGAAGCGATCAACAACACCACCAGCTTGCTCTATAGTTGCAAATTCACCTTCTCTTACTGTTGAGCCAGGATCTATTGTTTTCATATAGTTGAAAATCATAGCATGATCCTTTGCTGGTGTAGGATCGCCAATGGCTGCTGATCTAATTTTGTCGATTGCCACTTTTCCAGCTTGTGTGGTCTTTGTAGTTGGATCAGCTTTCCATTCTTTTCGGAGGTCTACAGTTTTCTTAGGGCTAGCTATTTCTGATTGTAATTTTTTAATTCTTGCGTTTTGTTCTTGGATATCTAATTGCTTTTGCTGCTTAGCTAGCTTAAATGTCTGAGCTGCCTGTTCAGCTGATGGAGTCATGATTTTTTCACGCTCCATTTGAGCCTTTCTTAAGCCGGTTGTGGCTTGCTCAGTTTTTATTTGCTGTTGCCCTAAGGATAAACCTTGCTGTATCTGCTGTTGAGCTTGTTCGGGTGTGGGTTGTCTCGCTTGATCTGCTTTTATTTGCTCGATGCGTTGCATGTTAACAGCAATACCATAGCCTTGATTTGCAATCGTTAGACCCTTAAGAAGTCGATCAAGATTTTTATCTAAAGCACTAACTCTAGGCTGCTGTACCTGCTGCTGCTGTTGACGCCTCGGGTTGACCTGAAGTATTGCCATTATACGCTCCTACGTTTCAAATCGACCATCGAAGCCATATAAGCCTGAGTCAATGGCTGTGCATACTCAGCTTGCAGATCAGGAAATTGTTCTAGTGATCTAAGACCATCAAGTATAGCTTGAGAGTTCTGCGCTACCTGAACAGTGGAAAGTCCACCGAATTCTTGGGTTTCAACGCTGCTAGCTTTGGGCGGCGCTATTGCTCCACCTGCCATACCACCTAGAGAAGCACCGGTCGCAGCCCCTTGCAAGGCTCCACCTGGCCCGCCGCCGGCAATTCCACCGGCAACGGCTCCTAACGCAGCCCCTAATCCTTGACCTAATCTAGTCCCACCTTGGCTGCCTTGTTGAACAGTTTGTTTTTGTTTTCTTTGAACAGGTAACAATGCCATGATTACCTCCTAAAAGTGCCTGGGTCGATTCTTTGAGCTTCTGCTTGTTGAAGACCTGCTTGGGTACCTTGTCTTATCAATTCTTGTCTAGCCGCTATGTCACCAGCGAATTTTCTTTCTAAAACACTACCCAATTTGTCTTGAAAGGGTAATTCTAACGCCGCTATGATTGCTCCAATTTCCCCTTGTCCGAATCCAGCTCCGATTAAAACATCAATGGAATTTAGAGCAGTTATGGTTTGGTTAATTTTAAATTCTTGCTCTTGTATCGACATACCACGTTCAGCAAGATCTTCTTGAATCGAGCTTTGCTCTTCTCTAAACGCTTGTTCGATATCAAACATCTCACGACTGGAAGCCAATTGTTTGGCTAATCGTCGGTCGGTTCCTGCTTCCACAAGCTGACGCTCTTTGAGCAGGGTTTCATTTTGCATTTCCTGGAGTTCAATTTGAGTCGCACCGGCCATACGCGCTTTTTCAAGGTCGGTAGTAGCTGAAAGCTGAGCCAGTTCGAATTGGCCGGCTATCTGAGCCTCTTGTAAATCACGCTGCAATTCACGTTGCGCAAGACCCTCACGCTCTTGAAATCCCAATTGCCTTTGTTGTAACTCTTTTTGTAATTCCCTTTGAGCAAGGTTTTCTCTTTCACCTCTTCTCGTTTGAGCTTCGAGAATATTTACATCCTGAAGCCCTTCAGAAGTGATTCGCTCCTGGGCTTGAGCTGCCTGCTGTCTAGCTTTGATGGCTGCTCCACTCGGGGCTGTACCTAAAGCTGCAAATTGCCTGGAAAGATCACGCTGCTGTTCTTGACCTTGAACCGCGCCGCGTCTTCTTAATCGCCTACGCATCAATTCAAATTCATCAGGAACCCCTTGGTTTAGGGGATTTTGCTGTGTCATAGTCTCAATCCTCTACGGTTAAAATATGCATTGCCCCTAACCACTGAAAATCCATTTCCTGCTGTGTTCAAATTAGAAAATTTGAAGGAAATTCTTTTGCCTGAACCAAAAAGCGTGATGGGAGCGTCAATCCTATCTTGACCTCCACCCCAATCATCTTGCCCCCAAACCATAGAATCCCATAAAGACCCACCAGGGTTTAAATCTATAGTCTGAGTATTACCTCCACCCTTGTCAGAATCGAGAATGAAAGCTACCTGCATTAACCAATCGCCTAATGTTTCAACGGTAAATTCAGCTTTCCTGTAATCTTTTTGGTAGTGCCTAAGAATCTCACCACTATCAAATTCTTTTGTTTGGTAATAGCTATTGATAGCACTACCATTATCGGTATAGGTGCCGTCTAGTAGCTGGTGTACAAAACCATCTGAATCTGCTGATCCAAAATAAAGCTTGTCATTAAACACCGTGAAAGCGTCGGCATTGATTCCTGTAAATGGTACCCATGAGCCTATTTTTCTACTCTTACCACGCCTTACAAAATCAAATTGATAAACACGATTATTGGTCGTATTCCCTGTGTCATAGGTCACTGCAAACCAAAGTTTGTTGTCAAAAATGAACCCCACACATTTCGCTTTATTGGATTCTTGAAATTTAAATACATCAGGTTCAATTCGATCTGATTTAGCATCTCCGAACATTGTAGTCACACGGAGCGCTGTTACATCAGGTTCAGTTGTATTGCCTAGGAAAGCGTAAAACCCTGTGATTTTACCGTTCTGCTCACCTAAATACATAAGCTGCTGCTCATATTCCACAATGGATCTGTGAGAAGAACAGCCATACTTGGCATTTGATTTAACCCTTACCCAATTGCTAGCAGTCGTATCGGGCATATAGATTAGCCAAACAGAAGCCTCTTTAAAAACCACAACGCTGTTACCTTGAACAGCTAAACCAGTGATTTTCTCACCGTCTCCATCAGCTATTTTGATGAAATTGAGCGCACCAAATACAAAAGGATTTTCTAAATTCGAATACCACAAATATTGTGGGTTTTGAGAGTCATTGCAAAAGATTCTTTCCTGATGTACTACTGCGAATTCATAAGCAGGAGGTTTGCCCTGGTCGCTAGCAGCTTCAGCACCTAAGGATGCACTTGCTATATTATCCGAATAAGTCGTAGCACTCACAGGGAGTGTAGCCACAAAATAATAGGATCCACTTACTCCCGATCCTGCAATAGTCCTATATAAATACTTTGCATCGACTCCAAAAGATTGATCGGGCACCGGGATACCAGAAAGCAGAACACTCTCACCAGCCCCACTAACCGCAATGGTCACACTTCCAGTAGAAATATTCCCTGCGACTACCTGTGTGTTCACATAAGCAAGAGCATAATGGTAGTCACCTGCTAAATTACCACCAGCTCCTCTAGTGCCCCCATCCGTGACTTGAGAAGCTTGCTCGATACCATGTCTTGTGAAAACACTTTCATCATATTTATAAGGAGGGTCATTACCATCAGCTATAAAACATAGGTTTTGATACATGACTGTATTTTTAGCGGTACTAGTCGCATAAACACCTTGAGCGCTTGGAACAGTCTGAAACGTAGTACCTGAAAGCACAAACATATCAGTTCCAAACCACGCTAGCATGGATTGATTTCCATTATTCCAGTTTGCTGTAAATAGACCATCGCATGGATTACTTGCTACCGCTGCAGTGTTGAGAACCGTATACCCTTCTCTTGTCTGCACCCCACCCAAATCATCAAAGACCACATTTAAGCAGTCCGGAGATTCATTAGGCTCTAAAATAGCAGGTTCATATTTATTATTAAGCCCACCATCAAATGCATCCATTGGAATGACTGTTCTAAACCCACTAGTCATTAGATCATTCCTAAATAGGTAGAGGGTTGGTCGTTTTCGTTAATCACTATATTGAAATTGTCTTTATTCATCATTCTTACAGACCTTCTTACCTTGTCGATAGCATTATGTCTGTTGTTAGAATGATTCCATTGCCATTCGAGCTTGTTTGTATGAGGATGCCCTAGTTCCTTAAGGCTCATGTAGTAAGCTACCCCGATAACCAAGTAAGGGTGAAATCTGCTAGGGATTTCAAGCGTCGAGGTAGAAGTCGGGACGCTTGGTTCGTCAAAACTATATACCTTGATTGTTTGATCTGCAGTGCTAGGAGCTGGGTATAACCCAAATGAATCATCGAAATTGTAATAGTATTGAGGATCACCAGTCACAGTAGTATTGGTATTCAAATCAATGCTATCAAGCTTTTGAAATGAGATAGGCTTAAGCTTTTGGCTATTCCATTCAAGCCTTTTGATTGCAAGCATCCTAGTGGGCACCGCGTACTCCTGCTGATCAGCTACCGTTGTTGTAGAATAGCGGTTTTGAATGCAGAAGGTTTCGCTAGCCATTTCCATAGCCGCAAAATAAAGATAGTTCTCTATTATTTCTTCGCTGCTCCAAAGCTTATCGCCTGCTGCGTTGAGCATTCTTCTAGCTGCCGTTTCGATTTCACTAGGAGTCATAATCTAGCTCCATTCTGTAGACCCATCAGCTTGCTTTGACCAGCTTGTGCTGGGATCGGAGGTTTTAGATGATTCATCGTACACAGCTTCTGAGCCGTCTATGGTCGGTTTTGTAAAATTATAGTCCCATATGCCAATGCTTCTGTTTATGTCTAAAGCTGAGCCAGTAAAGCTTATCGAATCAGTAATAGGAGATAGGGCAAAACTTTTGCCTAATGCATCTGTAAGGGTGATAGTCTCCGAAAGGCCTTTTTCATAGCTTGTGGCCACATCCTCGGTAACGCCCCAGTTATCAGTACCCCAAATCAGAACATTCCAAAGGCTAGGTGGAGATACTCCTAGCACATTGAGAGAGTTTGTTACTGTTTGAGAAAAGCTAGCCATATTAACTCAGTGTTATTTGCGCGGTAACTGTCAGAATGTCGTTACTGCCTTTCGTTATAAGCCCTTCTGTATCCCTGCTTAACATTTTACCACCAGTGTTAGCATTGAATAGACCGTACTCATAGATATTGCCAGTACCTGAACCACTTGCGAATGTTGCAACGACTTGATACACCGCCGTAAATGCCGTGACAGTGCCAGTATGCCTAGAAAGCTCAGTTCCAAGCGCTGTGTCGGTATTAGTTTCTGCTGTGTTATCAGAACCTATTGCAATATAGAAAAATGGATTTTGAGTAGCGCTTGCAGCAGCCGAACAAAGATAATCTGCTAGAGCATGGAGGCCGCTTGTCGTGATGACATTATAGCCTTCTTCAGTCTGAATAACTTGGCTACCTCTTGTAAGAACAGCTTTCCATTTGCCTGAAATTCCAATCGAGCGATCGTCATATTTTGACTTTGGAGGAATGAGGCGCCCGTTGGCGTCGTACTGGTTCTCCGACATTATTTTCTCCCATTTTCTTGAGATGCTCCTTGTATGCTACCTCAGTGCGAAAATCTGTACCATCGGGAGCTGAATATTTTATGGGCTGATGTCTAGCTGCTGCGTGAGCTTCTGGGTCTTCCACAATTTTCAGTTTCTTTGGCTTGATCGCTTTACCCTGTCCATCAACAGTCATAGGTGAAGCTTGCGATAAAAATCTGATCGCCTCACTTCTACCCATTTCGATTGCTCCATTAGCAGGAATGACAATCATTTCATCTCTAAACATTTCGCTGTATTCACGATGATCTAAATTTTGAACTTTGACCTTCATATTTCCTCGCTTTATGAACACACTATGTGAAATTCTGCCGACGTGGCAGTCATAGCAGTACTCAATTCAATTTTCATGTATCTATCATTTATAAATTCAAGATGGACAAAACAATTGGTAACGCTGCTATCAACGTACATAGCTCCAGGGGTTGCTGTGCTATTAGTTAATCTATGGTGGTGTCCTCTGTATGTACCATCTAGGGTATTAGCGCATTGAAAATAGATATCGGTACCACTTGCCATGGTGGGGATTTCAATTTGAGTATGTGGCCAACCTCGACCTAAATCAATTGCACTGGATAACGTCACACCACTAGCAATCGTGACTTTAAATCTGCTTTGTGGGCTATATCCCATATCAATGCCCCACGACTGTCATGTATATTACGTCACCACTAGCCACACCTGAAATAGCCACGCTGCCATTATTCGCAGTGAGGCCTGAATTAGCATTCATAAACACTCTATATGCTGCTGTTGTAGCTGATTGCCCACTATGCTGTATAAAATCAACTACACCGAAACCGGATTCAAACGCCCCACTAGCAGCGTCGGCTGTCACTCTGACATAGTGTTGGAATTTTGAGCCTACTGCCTGATTCTTTACAAGAAAACTAGTCGTGAAAGCCATTTATTTTATTCCCTTAAAAAAATAATTTTGGTTGCGGAGGTAAACTCTCATGCAAAATTTCATTTCCATTGTTAGGGTTTTCGGCTTGGTATTTCATCGTCTCGTAAAGCTTATAACCCTGGATGAATTCTTTAAGTGGTTTATGTCTAATATATTTTATGAGACCTTCAGGATAAACTCCAAACGTACCGCCCTCGGTACAATTTATAAACTCTCCTGGAACTCTCATCGCGATTGAATCATGCCATTTTTTGAAATTATGATATGACTGCCATGTGAGAACCTTGTTGCCCCAGCAATCAATAGCTCTAAGTACATGCCCCAATTTGCCATCATACTTAGATGACCAGGGGTGAAAATTTTTCTTATATCCAAACGCAAAATCGGCCCCAACATAAGCGATAGGATTTGCCCCTAAGTAGGCCTTAGCAAGGTATAGACAAGCTCCTAGAACATTTCCACCGTTAGTCATTAGGTTATGGAAAACTTCGACCGAATCAAAAGCATCCTTAGTCCTTTGATCGGGAATAGGGCAATTGTACCAAAGTACTTTTCCCTTCCATGCTTTGATTAGATCAGGATCGGTGCCCACAAATGCTACTAGGGTGTGTTTTTCGGTTTGTTCTAGGTAATACTCATGATCATGTTTTCCACCTTCGCTTATCTCTTCAATCGTAATCTTACCAGCATCGAGTGTTACGAAATAATTCACATCAATGTCGTTATCGATGAGGTAATGGAAATTATGGAGGCATGAAACAATAGATATCTCTTTAGCTTCTTTCAGATCCTCTATGTTGTTAGCCAAAGATGGACCTGAACCGACAATGATACAAGGCTTGAGATGAAACTCTCCAAAGATTTTGCCTATACCATTTTCAGCAAAGGGCCCAAATAGATCATGATTTCGCTTTTGATTAGCAATCCAAGTATCACGCCAACTTTCAATCGTAGGATCATCATTTGAAGCAGCCTGCTTTTGAAGCTGGCTAGGAGGTAACGGTGGAGTGTCAATTGTAGGTAAATATTCAAAATCCATTTCAATCGTTTTTCTCACACCGTTTTCCTTCCTAGAAAAAGTGAAATTTTAATTAACGCTAATGTAAGCTGTACCACTCCCTGCTGAAGCTATAGCCTCCATAGCCTTACCGACTGCAGGAGTTGGATAACCTGTAGAATTTGACTTAAGCGCAAACTCACCGTCAGCAGCTAGAGCAAGAATTTGCCCAGCAGCAGCAGAGTTATCTGCCTCCATTTCCACCTGAGTGAAGCCTTTGGTTACAAGCCAGCCATAGGTGCCAGTTGTAAGGGTAGCGTGCTTACACACACCAACAAGAAAGTCTACCGAAGTAGTACTTGAAATTGTTACTGAGTAGCCTGAAACGGCACTCATAACAGCCCCATAAGTGGGTGGGATTTGGCTATTGCCTGCATTGTAGACAAAAACATAATCCTCATCACCAACGGTAATTCTATAACCGGGCTCGGGATCGTTAGCTCCAAGTGTGGCTGTGACGTTAGAAACAGCCTGAAAATTGATAGGGTTATTTCCATAATGTGTCATAGTCTAACCCTCCCTTATGCTGTGATAGCGTCAAGTAATCCGAAACGACGAACGTTTGAGATTCCCATGACACCAAACCAAAAGATTTTAGCGACTTTTACATTCTGATTGATAGGCTTAGTGAAAGGTTCCATACGGAAATTTTCATCTTTGTGAGGCATCAAATCAATGTAATCCATGTTCAGGAACATCATATCTCCACTAGGAGCTGATGCGTCGACCACAACAGGAGCACCATTGAATAGAAGTGATTTAAAACCACCTTTTGCCTCGTCTTCAGAAGCAAATCTTTGCTGAGGAGTCAAAAGAGCATGATAGCGATCATACATATCCTGATCCCCAATGATTAGATCAGGGTATTCAGTGCCCTCGCCGCAATCTCCGTACATGCTTTGCATGGCACTTAGGGTTAGGGTTGTAGTTGAGCTATCAACGTTCGCTTGCCACCAAGAATAAGTGGATTGATCGATTCCACCATAGGTGCTCGATGTGCTAAGAGCTAGTCTCAGACCTTGGATTTGCTTTGAATCAGTACCATCATTGTAGAGAGCTGTTGAGAGTTTATCTCTGATGGTTTTCTCAGCAATCATCACCTTAGACTTAACGAAATTAATAATAGCAGCATCGCCACTATTACGTAACTCATCTCGCCTCGTGATAGATATGTTTGCATAAAGCTGCTTCCAATCGAACTCAGCAGAAGTGATAACCTCATTATCAGTCGTGTCCAAAGTCTCCGCACCTTGATACCAGCCAGAAGCAGATACCTGTGCATAGTTGAGTGGGCAAAGAACCTTGTCTCCACCAGTTTGAAGCTTCTCTTTTGCTTTTAATTTTTTGAGCAACACATTGGAATTAAAGATATTATCGACCATCTTCGGAATGAATTTCTTCTCCGTGATCGCCGTAATTTGATCGTAAGTTAAAGCCATTGCTTAACCTCCAATTAATAATCAATGCCAAATTCTTTTAGCCCTTCTGCGACTAAATCATCGTAGGATTTTGCACTGACATTTTCGGCAGTCTTAGCTGCTAGCTGGCTTTTATCGGTTATGGTTCCTAAACCTTTTTTGTGTGCTGTCTGGATTTTCTTAGCTACCTGTTCTTTCGCTTGCATAGCTTCTTTGACCATTAGTTCTTTTTTGAGAACGTGATCTGCCATGATTTCGAAATCTTTTACGCCCTTATCGATCATGGCTTGCATGATACGATCCTCAAGAGTAGCTCCATTTTCATCTTTGGTGTTCCAATCAAAATCAGAATGCTTCTGACGGTATGATTCGATTGCACCCTCCTGCTTTGCTTCTATTTCAGCAGTTTGTCTTGCAGCTATATCTTTTTCTTGAGCGTTTAACCTTTCTAGCACTTGGTTTAACCGGCTTTCGAGGATCATGTTTTTATCCTCGGGGCTAACCTGAAGCTCCCCACCAGCCTGAATTTTTGCCCACTCTCTTTGTATCAATTGCTCAAACGCTGGGTTTTCTTTTGCAAATGCATTAATTTCTTGCAGCTCTTTTAATTCGTTTCGGGTTTTCTCGGTTTCTTGTTCGAAAAGCTTACGATCCACCCTGAGCTGATGCATTTTTTTGCTGTAATCATACCCCTGCTGAGCAAAGGAGCGAGCCTTGTCAGTGTCTAAAGTGATTTCTTTTCCCTTGTGTGTGATAACGAACTCACCTTGAGCGTTTTGTGTTACCTCGGGAGCAGAATTATCAGTAGAGTCACTAGTGGTATTATCAATTAAACCTTCGTTAGGAGCTTCTAATGGGCTAGCAGGTTCGTAAGCCTCTTGCATTAGGCTGTCAACATTGACCTCATTGCTGTCGGTTTGCTGTTCGATTGCTGCTTCACCCATATTTTCAAACCCCTCCTAGATTTTGTTGTTGAGCTGCCATTGCAGCCTCCATTTCGGCTTGCTTGCGTGCATTGAACTTCTCAATGATTTTTTCTTTGCTTGGATGTTCCAAATCATTCAAAAGATCTTCTGCGTCATATATTCCAAGCTGAAATAATTCTTTAGCTTGAGCTTTCTTTTGAGCGCGTGCAAATGGTAGTGTTGTGCCAGTTGTAATTCTTATATCAAGATTACCCTTAATATCAAATTGCCTTGTCCCTTGTGGAGCTAATATACCCTCCGGGGTTTGCTCGAATGTCTGGACAGTAGCGACTTTTTTCTGAACCTCACCTGACTCATCTAGCACGTCGTCTATCGCGATTTTGAAATATTTTTCAGCTTCAGGATTATCTGTGATTCTTATGATACGCGGTGTTGAGTAAAATTGCAAAATCCTGCTAGCAAACTGCTGCCCCACCTGGGTTAACCAAGCTTCTACATGCCGAGACTTAAGCCTGATTCTTGTCTGAGCTGCCTCTTGCAGTGAGTCGATTGCCACGCCCGAAGCATTTCTAGGAGTAGCTCCTTGGGTGACTTCATTTACTCCCGATATTTTTTCAAACACTTGATCTATACGATCAAAAGCTTGCCAAACGCTAGGCTGTACATCCTCGCCCATTTCTCTTTTAGGTTCGAAACCATCATTATGGTCAATGACAAGACCCGGCTGGTTTGTTATCGTATCTGAGAAAACTCCACTGCCAGTCGGGTTTTTCCATATGGGATTTCCCATAAGCTCCAGTACATCCATAGCATGGGACCAAAGCTTATTGATAATAGCTTGGGGACCTTTTAATTGATCGACCTCGCCTTCGCCAAAAAACTCCCTAGGGAGCATATGATCAACTAATCGAGCGAAAGGCATTTTACCGTCTAGGTAAGGGTTTTCTTCGTCCTCTAATAAAACCCCGGCAGCTATGACTACCTTTCGTCCGTTTGGATATTTCTTTTTTTGTTGGAATTTTGTGACTTTCTTGCCAAATTTGTCCTCGACACGTATCTTTTCCTCGACCATCGTTTCATCTTTAAGCCAGGCTGTTATCAGCAGGGCTTGATTCGCTTGATTTTCATCTGCAGGGCGCTCACCTTGAACCAAAGTTAGATTATCGGTAGCGCTTCTTATCCTGTAGTCATTCATATCAAGCTTAGCTGTCTTTGCTGTGTCTAGATCTGACAGGTCTGCTTTTACCAAATGCCCATATTTAGGCCATTTTCTTTTGATTTCTGCTATATCTGTAGGCACCGCCGTAATAAAGCCAGTGCCATATGAATCGTTAATATCCCTCATGCGTGGATCGGGGTAGCAGTACATGGGATCCACCGTATTGAATTCGTAATCGCCTAAACCGTTCAAAAGATCCTGGTTCCAAGGCTGTTCGGTAATAGCAATCCCATAAAGATTTGCATCGACAATAGCCTCTACCACAATCTGAGAAAATAAATCCCTGTCCCATTTGCTTCTAAGAAGCTGGGTCATAATTTGGCTAAACTCAAAATCCTCGGGGTTTTCTGGCACTGTTTCAATATTAGGGCGTGCATCTGTCATGATTGGAACAATGGTTTGGATTTCAGAATAAATATAATTCAAAACATCTGAATTTCGATAGCTAGGCCTAGCTTCTTTCCACTGTCTACCTCGAAAGATCTTATAGTTTTCTACCCAATGCTTATCGTAGCTCATACGGTGTTGGCGATAGCGACTAAACAGCTTTTCCACCATTCTGACAGTTTGCCTCTGAGCTTGGGATTGCCCTTCTACACCTATATCAGCATTTCCCTCGCTAGGAGCAGACATTGGATCAATTCTACCTGTACCGTCAGCTTGTGGCATAATTTAGCCCTCGAAATGTCAAACGAAATAATCATTTTCATCATAACTTTTTTTCTCGGGCGGTGAAATGGACTCCTGCTTATCATTGCCAACTTCAATCCAACCGCGAGCTTTTGCTTCAGCTTTAGCTTGATTGTCAGTCATGACCTTGCCAAAGGCAGGATTGAAATATGGGATTTGTTCGCCCTGTGTGATGGTTTGCGGCGGCGAGTATTTGCGCGTGCATTTAGCATGGCATTCTGGGCAATAGTATGGGTGATTACATTCGTCCATAGTCCTAGTGATTTCATCGATAGCATTGCATTTCTTGCAGTAGAATTCATATACTGGCACGTCGCTTACCTCCTCGTTTTAACCATTCAATTCTTTCAGATACCCTAGTAGGCATCCTATTATCGTGAATCCTTCCAGTGTGCTGTTTTTTAGCGTTTTCGAGGTACATCGAGCAATATCTGTCCGCGTCGACGGAATGATTGTTTGAACTCACTGGTTCTTGCTCTTTTTGGTTTTCGTCTATTTTGTAGTCTTTGAGTTCTGGATAATGATAGGTATTGTATTCATCAAGACCCATAGGATTTTCGTCTTCGAATATGAATAATCTATCATCTTTAAAAAGTTCAATTTGCTTATCAATGCCTGCTCGAACATTGTTATTTCCAGGAATGCATGATAAGCCTGCTCGGTTTAGCTCCTCAATGTTTGCTGGGCTAGATGGATCTGCAATGAATAATTCGATATTGTAAAGCTGTCTTCTGGCTTTGAGAACCTCTACAATTTCACCTATCATCATTCGTGACTTCATGAACTCACCGACTCGATAATGAATTCCTGCAGGGGTTAGAGCTCTGATTGATAGAGCAAATGGATTGGTATAACCCCAATCGATACCTCCATAGAATTTGGTCCCACTTGGTAGTTCATGAGCTTTGCAGGTATTGATACGCTCATAGACAAGCCCTTCCATTCTGCCAAATTGACCATTATATTTCATATTGAAGCGGCGCGTATCTAGGAGCTTGCGCTGTCTTTCATACTCGGCATCAGGAAAATAAGGATTATCTTTCGAGCGAAATTGAACTAAACAAACATCGTCGCGCTTGCCTGATTTCCAGTCTTTGTAAAGTTCAAACAGCCAGTTTAGGGAGTATGGAGTAGTGGAGACCATGACTTGAGCAGATCTGAACGCAGCCCTACCCATGACGTTTTCCCAAGCGTACCTTGAGATTAATCCACCCTCATCTAGCCAAATACCCCGTACATTGGTTATCCCCTCCATAGCGTTTGGATCAGTCAGAGATCGAATGTAGACCGTAGGCCCATTGTGAAACCGAAAGATCATCTCACCTTTATTAAGCTCGCCAAAATGACCGTATACTGACATGAACGTGGGAAGGGTAGCTTGCGAAAGTATCTTGTAGGTAGGAGCACAGATGATCAGATTATCGCTAGGTGAAGCCTTAGCTGCCTGGGTGCCAAGCCATAAAGCTCCACATAGTGTTTTTCCTGATTGAATCCCAGCCGCAATAATTATGATAGCAAGCTGGCTTGTGAAAGCTTTTTCCTGGTATTTGTGGAGTACAAAATCATTCATTCACATGTCTGTATCCATTCGAGCGTCTAGCGTATAGAACCCTTGATTTAAGTTTGGTATCCCATAGATCAATATTATCCTGTTCTTTAATCTTTTCGCAATATAACGAAAATTCTTCAGGATCGATACTTACGCATTTGTCCGGTGTTTCACTACCACCTGGGCTTAGGTCTACATGCTTTTCAAAGCAGACCGCCCCAAGCCTACGAGCTATAACAGCAGCAGCGGTACCTTTGGTGTGATCGGATAAGCCCCATAGAAGTCCATTCACTTTTGCATATTTTGACATACCAATCAGATCATATTGGCTTGTAGTAGCTGGGTAATTGGAGACACATTCCATTAGAATATCATCTGCTCCCCATTTGCTAATATCGGAGACTAACGCACCTTGCTCTTGTTTCGTCAAACATCCATTTGAGACAATTGCTCTCTTGTCAGTGCTAAACACATAGTCCACAAGCTCTTTGCTTACCGCTTCAGGAGAAGCTATTTTATGGGTTTTGACATATGGTTCTAGGAAATCATAACCATCAATTGAAAATGCTGAGCACATGAATTCTATGCCTACATCGTTAGCATATTCAAATAGCATCGGTACCATTTCCCTAGGTAGAGAATACCTATTAGTATTTCTTTCAAGCTCACTATTTGAAACCTGGGGCCCATATAGCTCCTGGGCTGTGAACATCTGAAATTTTACTGCTGTAGCTCCACACTGCTTAGCTACTTCAATCTGTCTGCAGGCATTATCAAAGACCTGATCTAAATGCTCCGACTTAAATATATTGCTGCCCACTTCTGCTATGACGATTGGTTTCATGAATTATCCTCTGTAGTGTCAGTTACATCGATAATTTCTTTTTTACCTGATTCTGGCAATGTAATTGTAACGGCTTTGAGTTTAGTTTCATCTTTTATGGTGATTTCAGTAGTCCATTTACAAATGTTTTTCATGAGAAACATCCATGCATTTGCATTGCCTTTTAGTTTTCCAGTAGCTAGTCCTCTACCGATCATTAGCAAGGCTTTCTCACAGGCCATTTGACCAATTTTCTTAGCCTCCATGAATTCAGGATGTGTCTGTGTCCAAAGTTTGACGGTAGCGTAGGAGACTTTTTTGTGACCTGCAAAGGCTTTGAAAGTATTGCCCTGTCCCATGAAATCTATGAGTTCGTCGCAGAATTCTGGTTTGTATTTGGTAGGCCTGCCGGTCATAATCTAACCGCTTTCTCACCGGTGAAATCCTCCCATCTTTTCAGGATTACCGAGCAGTAGTGGGGGTCTATTTCCATTCCAAAACATCGTCGGTTTGTTTTTTCAGCTGCTATGAGGGTAGAGCCTGAGCCGAGGAATAGGTCTAGGACTGATTTGGGTTGACCGTAATTTTCAAAACACCATTCAGCTAAAGCTATAGGTTTTGGCGTAGGATGATTTCTTTTACCGTCTACGTTTCTGTGTGATCCCCATTCCTTACAAACCTTATCAAAACTTGTCCAAGCCATCTCAAAGTCGGCCAGTGTTTGCATTTGGTTTGTTTTTCTCCAAATAAGCCAACATCTTGATGGTGGAACTATATAATAATTCGCTCCCCATAATATCACTTGTTCGGACAGACTAATTATGTAATCGATAACGTCTTGCTCTAATTTGACATCCCATTTTTTAGCTTTTTCATATATCGGATTGCTTGCCCATGTTCCACCTGACCATTTTTTCTCCAAACCATAAGGCGGATCTGTATAAACCATATCGGCTTTTTGACCATTCATTAATCGATCTACATTTTCCTTAACCGTAGAATCTGCACACATTAATCTATGTCGAGACTTGACTCTTAGCATTTATGCTCCGCACTTAGGGCACTTGTCGCCGTTCTTGAAACCATCTTTGAATTCTACTCTTTGATTGCATTTATCACATTCAAGATGAGGATCTCCCAGTAACCAAATATCCCCTAACTGTACTCCATAGGGATTTTCTTCTACCTCTGGAATAGCATCATCATCGGTTTTGCCCTTAATTGGTACCTTCTCATCAAAAGTAAACTCGAAATCATCGTAAGCAATTTTTTCTAGCTCATCGTCAAGAGCTAATAACTGTTCTTCTAATGACTCCATATCCCACTCAGCTAGCTCGGCAGTACGGTTATCAGCTATTGCATAGGCTGTTAATTCGCTAGGACTAAGTTTAGACTTAGCTATCCAAATGGTTTTCCACCCTAGATTTTGAGCTGCCTGCAAGGTACCATTCCCGGCTCTAACGATTAAATTTTGATCTACTACAATAGGCTTTTGTTGACCAAATCGCAGGAGGGAGGCTTCGATAGCTTTAATATTCTTATCCGAATGTTTTCTTACATTCGAAGGATCATGTCTAAGTTTTTCAATTTCTATTTTCATGAAATAGCCTTTAGCCTAAGCTGATATCGTCTAGCCGTAATGTAGAGCATCCTTGCGATAAATACCCCAGCCCGCTTGTGATTATCTGCCATACAAACCGGTATGCCCTCGGCTATCCACCCCATGAGTGTCCCAATTGCAGCAGAAGGATTCACCCTTGATCTGTAATCACCCTTCTCGATCTTTGCCCACGTTGACTCCACTACCAGCGCTTTTACCTCATAGCCTTTCAAGCGAATAATTTCACGCTCAAACCGCTCACGCTGGGTACCTATGCAGCCCATCAAATCGTCAATGCTCTTACGCTCGATCGCTACCAAGTTTTGAAAGCCCTTAAGGCTATAATCACCTGTGTAGAGTGTTCCAGGCTCGGACTTCATAACCAAGCCCTTCTTAAACTCAAGCGTGACAGGCCGCTGCTCCCGAGTGTCGATAATAGCTGTACAATTAATCATAAGTTCAACGTACCAAAAAAGGGCCGAAATAATGAGTGAAATCGACGAATTAGTACTCCGCAAAATTGATAAGCTCATCGAGGACATCCACCAAATCAAAATACAGATAGCTGAATTGCATTATTGGAAATCGGCTATAACTGAACTACAG
>CEPX01153720.1_pt1 | contig 16336 bp, 30 predicted proteins | sample 361361 | NCBI WGS metagenome assembly CEPX01 (sample SAMEA2619974, study PRJEB7988) | marine metagenome | biome: marine biome (ENVO:00000447); feature: mesopelagic zone (ENVO:00000213) & marine oxygen minimum zone (ENVO:01000065); material: "saline water (ENVO:00002010), including plankton... | reverse complement strand
CACAATTTTCGGGGTGGGTCAAGGATATTCCCAATATATGACGAATATTTATAATGATTAAAATATGGTTTATAAGTGCTTTATTATCAATGGGTTACAGGAGGTGGTGTAAGTCAAATATTAACAAGGACTTAGGGCAATGTTTTTTCAGGGGGTCAAAAATGGGTGCCTATTCGCGCACGGGGTTGTGATATTTTCGACTAAAAGTCAAGCCCTTGACCTCACGTTCTCTGACGACACGCAGTAACCCATTGTGGCACAACGACTTAGGCAGGAAATATTTCTCATATATTCTACCTACCCGGTCCCTGCCTAAGTCGTTGCAGCACAAGGGGTTATATTTGACCATCTCAGCAGAACACCCTCCACAAAAGAGTCGTAACATATTGTAAATAAAGCAGTTGCATTTAGAGGTTGTGCTTTTCCCAAAAGTTCCGTATATTATATATAGAGATTAGAAGTTCAACGTCCAAAGGAATCGACTATATATGACAACTCAGTCCCACGATATTAAGACCCAGCTTGCCAAACTCATGGCAACCGAAAATCTCGATGTTCGATTTGCTAATGTAGAGACAGCAAGTTTTAATCCTGAAAATCGTGTGCTCACTATCCCGAATTATAAGGACGGTTTGACCCGCGAAGAATACGACCTGTTTATCGGTCACGAAGTGGGTCACGCTTTGTATACTCCTGTCGTTAGACCTGACGAAGTCGATATTACTCGTAAGGGTTTCGGTGGATTTGTCAATGTGGTCGAGGATGTTCGTATCGAAAAGGCTATACAGGCCAAGTATCCGGGCCTTGTACGTTCCTTCCGTGCTGGTTATAATGATTTGATCAGCAGGGGTTTCTTTGGTGACGACATTGATTATGATGATATGAATCTTGGTGACAAGGCTAACATGTTTTTCAAGGCCGGTTTTCATCATACGGGTATCACGTTCACGGACGAAGAGCAGAAAATCGTTGACGATATTGATACCGCGAATACGTGGGACAAGGTGATCAAAGCCGCTCAGGATCTATATGATTTCGTCGGTGATCAGAAAGACAACGATGAGCCTGATATGCCTAATGCTGGTGACGAAGTTTCCGATGAGGTAGGTAACGTTGGTAGTGGTGAGTCTGAAAACACCGGTCAAGATGGTAATCAGACCGCTGCAGATGAATCCGCTGATAGCAGTGATTCTGATGATTCCAATGATTCTGATGATTCGGATGAATCCGGTGACGAAGGGGACGGCCTAGGCAATGCCCCAGCATCGTCATCTGATGCCACCGAGACTGACGACGACGGTGACGACGACAGCGAAGGTGATAATGCTGAATCCGTCAACGACGATGAGGATATATCTAAAAATAGTAGTATCGGAAATCAGGCTTCGGAAGATTCTCCTACTCCTGAGATCAAAACTCAGAAGGCTTTCGATGAGCGTTCTGACTCTTTGAAGAAAAATTCTTCAATGGAAAAAGAAATCGTCAATGGTACTATCCCTGATGCATTGGATGATTCGGTAATTTACTGGAAGGATGTCTATCGTGATCTGAAAAATCGTGTTGGTGACAATGCAGATGCATTGACTGCCTTTACTAAAAAGTGGAAAGAGTTCAGAGCTGAGAATAAGGCTATCGTTTCTTATCTTGGTAAGGAATTTGAAATGCGTAAGTCAGCGGATGAGCACCAGCGGACCTTGATCGCTAAGACTGGTCAGCTCGATACTCGGATTCTTCATACTTACAAGTTCAATGAGGATCTGTTCAAAAAGGCCGCTGTCGTGATGGAAGGTAAAAATCACGGTTTGGTCATGGTTGTTGACTGGAGTGGTTCGATGGGTAATTGCATCGTTGATACCATTTCTCAGATTCAGATCATGGCGATGTTCTGCAAACAGGTTAATATTCCTTTCGACGTATATGCTTTCAATGGTCACTTCAATGGCATCGCTGAAGAAGGTTGTCGCGGCGACGATGGCTATTACGGACGTAATCGGGAAGAAACCGATGCAAAATTGCCTCCTTCGTTTACTTCTGATGATGGTGAAATTGCTCTTGAGCAGAAATCTGATGGCCTGCAGGGTTCATTCAAGTTGGTCAACTATTTGTCCAGCACCATGAAGAATAGTCAGTTTGAAACGGCAATGGCATATCTTACTATGCTAAAAGATTCGATGGGCGCTGGGTCATACTCTCACCGTTACGGTGATGTCGGGGTCGCGAACCCAATTGCTTCTAATGCTGGTTGGCACCGTCTTGGTGGCACTCCATTGGTTCAGGCTATTGTTGCAACTGCTAAGGTTGTCAATGAGTTCCGTGACAAATATCATACTCAGGTAGTCAATACGATTTTTCTGACTGACGGTGAAGGTGGTTATGGTCAGTCTGTTCATGGTAACGTCCAAGGGTATGGTAGCGATATGGTTTTACATGATCGCGTTACGAAACGTTATTATAAGCAGAATCGTCATGCTGGTTATGCTGTTATGTTTCATAACTGGTTGGAATGGTTTTATGATCGGACTGGTATGAAGATCATTAACTTCTATATCTATGGTTCCAATAAGAATGAGTTGGCTTCTGCTTTCCGTTCTTTTGATATTCCTTCTCTGCACGAAGATGAATATGGTCTTGAAGCCATCATCAATAAGGATGAACAGAAAACGTTGGCTAAAGAGGGTTTCTATTACCGTGACGATATCGCTGGTTACCGCGGTGTGTTCTTCATTCGTAAAAAGAATCTGACGGTCGCAGAGAATCACATGGATACGCTCGATACTGACGCAACGGTCGCCAAGACTCGTCGTGCCTTCATCAAGAACCAGCGTGATAAGCTCAGTTCTCGTATGTTCATGGATCAGGTTGCGAAACTAATTTCTTAATATGTCAATATATAAACTTTCTTCACCAGAGGTCGTCCCGTCAATCGGACGGCCTTTTCATATTACATTCGATATGCCGTTACACGACCGTGTGCTGGGTACATCCGTAGACGATGTAGTAGTAAGATATTATTTTTATGAAGATACTGATCCTCCAACAGCGTCATCGAAAATCGATCTACAAAGATTATCAAAACAGGATGCACGAGCTATCTGGAAAAACTACGTAGCTCTAGGATACAAAGCGACAAAAGGCCATCCAGCTCTGTCAGCTTAAAATTTCCGTCAGGCTAGTGGAAAATAATTCATGTTGAAAACGCTAATGAATAATATAACATATATGCTAAAATGGGATCACCGCTGTCGGCTCATGTCACGACCTAACAACTATCCACAGCGGTTGACGTTTGAAATAAAATTACCCGGTGGAGATACACACATTTATAAAAATCATGCAGATGTTATCATTCGATCTTGGCGAGATGATGGTACAATGTCCATTGAATCTGTATCAGCAGTAGCTGCTCGTCACCAATGGAAAGAATGGGTTAGAAAAGGATTCAGTCGTAACGACGAACCGAAGGAACACCTTGAGTCAATACACTGTGACGGAGTAGATCAAAAATTTAGTAAACTTAGCCCGTGATTATATATCGCGGGCATTTTTCGTGACAGTGCCGCAGGCACCTAATATATAGGTCTGCGCACCAATACCCCAAACATTTGTAATTCTTTGCTCAGGGCGACACTATATCCGTCTGTTGCTCTATATCGTCCAAGTTTTCGCCAGCTAACCCGGCTGTCAGTGACCCGTAGGTATATACAGTATCGCGGTGCCTCATGCTACTCTACCTTGTTCAATACTATTGAGGAGCGTTTCCCCATCGTCTGCTATATTATGTCAGCATTTCGTATTCTTATATAAATATATGGCAATTTACCCAGAAAACACGTCGGCGACCCGGAGGTCCAACACGTCGCCTAGAGATGATTTAATATTATTACATATTATTGTATGATTTCATATAATTTGCTATGTTTAGTTCCTTAAAATCATTATAATGAGCGTTCACACTGTATTCTAACGCCATTTGGACACATTTATTATGCATTGGCAACTTTTCTCGCATAGATACACGTCTGAGCCATGCCATAAATTTTCTACCATACTTACCTTGACGTATCTGTTCCATCTCATGTAATTGATTATATCTGATTATAAATGTAGTAAAGAATGCATCATTACTCTTTCTTATGAGTTTTTGTATTACTTCTTCGGTAAATTTAGTATATATACGTCTATCTACCATTTGTTCCATATATTCCGGTGTTAACTCTTCTTTTGATTCAAGTATCTCTTCATACTTGCCATTATATTCTCTTTGTCCCATAACGTCCTATATCCTATTCTAAGAGGGTTCAACAAATATGGATGATTGGGTATGGGTTCATACACGTAAGGACACTGGCAGTATCAGTGTGACCTTATAATTGTCCCACATTTGCCTTAATTCTAGCTCAGACAATCTCGTCTGTTTTCCCCCTATAGTAAATAGGGTTTTATACAGGATAAAATCACCAACATATATTTGAACATATATTTTAACATCATTTTAACATCATTTGAACATATATTTTAACATCATTTTAACATCATTTGACAACATTTCTACATATATTTCTATATTATATACTCACACTTACAACAACAACAAAAAACGACTGAAGGTATATTATCTTCAATCGTTTTTATTCTATTTATTATTTATGAAACTTATTACTTACGAGAAGGTTTCTGATTCTTCTCTTTGTTTTTTGTAATCTTATCTTCTCGTTTTTTAATCATCTTTTGTTTATTCTTGTTTTTATCTTTCTTACCACCTTTGTCTCCCATTATATACTCCTTTTGTTTATATAGCGTTTTTACTTTTTTTGGTTTACTGTTGAAGTTTTCAGTTAATCAGTTGGTTCACTTTCCGTCAGCAATGGTATGGTATGTCGTGGGTAGCAAAGATTCCTAATCCGTGGATGGATGAGTTTTTTATTGTAAGGGAGTTATGTAATGTTTTAAACATAATATTTCAACTATCAAATAAAACAATATCTTTCCAATTTATTGAAGGTGTTCTCTGTAATTCCAAGCGTCTTTCTTTAGCTTTGGCCAATTTGGCTAATCGGGTTCTATGCCTTTCCCGCCTTAACCTACATAACTGGTTGCCCTGAAGGTGCCACACATTATATTCAATAAAAATAAAAAACCATATCTTAAGTGTAATAAACAAAACAAAAACCTTTAATGAAAATTAGTGACTCGTCATCGATTTCCCTCATTATTTTTCTCCAGTTACAGCCCTAAAATATACCTAATCGATAATCACAGCTAGTACCGCGCAAATAATGGCTACTACAAACCAACACATCCATAACCTAAATTCTCCAACCAAACCAACCAACGTCTTGAACAACTTAAATTTAGTCATTAAAAATATACTTAATCAAAAAACAAACCAACGACCATGAAAAGGAAGGCTACCGCCGCAGCATACACTGGAACCGGAAAAACTGCAACCAAAACAGCCGTTACCTTCAACAATTTAAACCACTTAATTTTTGATAACATATATTAATGATTAATCGTCTGTGAATCCACCGACGCGTTCATTACGCCACCCTTCTAATCTTTTGATTTTAATATTTTGTAAAACAGTACTAACAACGAGTACAAACAACGTTATAGATTGTATGATTTCTACAAGATTTTCCATTAGTACCACTCCCATTTCTTATATATTATTTGTTTCATATTATAAATATGGGCAAGTATATTAATTCTTATCAACGAGTTTTGATATGCCTTATCTGACTTTCAATAATTGTATCTAACGCCCAAAGAAACGACCAAATAATAACACCAAACGTCCAGTCTGGCATTAACAATGCACCCGTAACAAAACTACAAATAGTTATGCTAATATACTTATGAAACTGCATTTAATCTCACTGCTCGTAAAAGTATACCTAGTACTATGAAAAGAATAGATACTACAAACCACCACTTCCATAACTTAATTTCTTCAACCAAAGTAGCCGATTCCTTGAACTGCTTAACCTGCTGCATCTGTACCTTTCTCCTTGGAAGTATCTGGATAAATGGAACTACGACTGACACTTACTCTTTCTATACCACTAACGTTATAGTCAGAGATTGCTTTATTTTTAAAGTCAGTACCTAACTTACCCCATACTCTAAATTGTTGATCTAGTGCAATAGCAAACTGAAAATCGGAAAGGGTTGGTTCTTCTTTTCTACTCCATGGCATAATGAAGATAATCTCTTCTTCTACCTTTAATGCATAGTATTTATTCATCTTATATGCTACGGCCGTTCTGAGACTTATTCTCAGGATAAGTTCCAGCTTTTCCATTTTGTTGCCGTTTAAATCTTTCTAAAACTACCAATGCATCTTCTGCACTAGCAAGTTTATCTACCCACTTATAAATCTCTGTAGGAAGATCGCTATGCTCACCAATCCCAACTGAATTATTGAAATAAGTTTCTAATACGGCTTCGGCTTCCGCCTGAACAGCCGTAAAATGCGCATTAGCTGCTTTTACATAATTATTCATTTTTCTTGCTCTTTCTCTTCTTCTCTGTTACTATACCACATAGTTGAATTTGGTGTCTCTATTGAAAATGATTTCTGTTTACATGCTGTCATCAACTCCTTACCTAATCGTATTGACTGCGAATCAATTTCTCCTGTTGTCTTTGGAAACCTAGGGTAGTTCATAAGACTAACAGTAAAACCGCTTTCTTCCCCATTCGTATATATGAATTTCGTTCTGTTTATACGAACACATAGGCCCTTATCATCGCAAAACTTTCTACATACATTCTCAGCAACGGTCACCAAGCCAGCCATATGAATATGTACCGGCCATGATGAGCATTCTTTTACATTCACTTATCGATTAATTCTGTTACTACGTTTGTCAACTTACTCTTCTTAGCTGAGATAACTGTCCACGGTGAGGCACCTTCGGCTTCCAATAACGTAGCAACCTGAACTTCGGCATAGGTAACCGAATCAGCAAGCACAAGGTAATATTCCTTTACCTTCTTTGCTTTACCACCGTTGTTGTTAATCTCAAACTCAACTGTCGCTTCGTAAAACGTTCCTTTTGTAGCCATTATTTTTTTCCTTTGTTATAGTAAAGGCAAATCCTCTACTTTTGAACCAAATTAGCCATGTAAAAATCTCCTTAATTATTACTATATAATATACAACATTTCGAGGCAGTTGTCAAGTATTATTAAATTAGTAATAGTTTAAAACAAAAATCAAACAGCTATTGGCGCCTTAATGCTTGGGTGTGGGTTATAGTTAATTAATTCAAAATCATCATAAATAAAATCATCAATTGTTTGTAAACGATCTCTTATCTTCAACGTTGGTAATATTTTAGGATCTCTACCTAACTGTGTTAGAGCTTGATCAATATGATTTTTATAAATGTGTGTATCTCCACCAATCCACACAAATTCATCCGGTATCATACCTACAACCTTTGCAATCATCATAGTCAACAAACTATAAGAAGCAATATTAAATGGTAACCCTAAAAAAACATCAACGCTTCTTTGATATAATTGACAAGATAACTTTCTACCATCATTATCTTCTTTTGTCCAGAATTGAAAAAGTAAATGACAAGGTGGCAGAGCCATATTTTTTATATCTGCTACGTTCCATGCTGAAACAATCATACGCCTGTCATCGGGATTTGTTTTTAGTGTTTCTATAATCTGTGCGATTTGGTCGATGTTCGTATCCCTAATTATGCAACCATCATCAATTTTACAATTTGACCAATCTCTCCACTGTTTTCCGTACACCGGACCTAGATCATCGTTGTTATCTGCCCATTCATCCCAAATAGAAACCCCATTATCATTCAAGTATTTAGTATTTGTGGAACCTTTTAGAAACCATAGCAATTCATGGACAATAGATTTGAAGTGTAATTTTTTCGTTGTAAGTAAGGGAAACCCTTCTGATAAATCGAAGCGTAACTGTCTACCAAAAACAGAGTATGTTCCTGTTCCTGTTCTATCTTCTTTCTCTACGCCACCTGCTAATACGCCGCGAATTAAATCTTGATACCTAGTCATCTTATTTCTATCCAACGCACCATATTATAATTTTCCTCTTCGTGAATATGACCTGCCGCCAGGCCGTTTATCTTTGAAATAGCTGAACACTACACCTACCCATGTGACAATAATCAATAACGCGGCGGATGTCAATATCCAAATCATAGTTCTTCTGCTGCTCCAATCTCTCTTACTCTTATTGATACCACTTTCCCCTTGATAGTCTTGAGTGTATACCAACCGGACCACTCTGGACTAGCACCGTTCTTATTAATTGCCTCGACCATTTCTTGTATGAATTGTTCTCTCGGTACTGGTGAAAGAATGTCAATCGTTGAACCAGAAATATGTAGCCTTATAGGAAAACCTTCTTTAGTAACGGCTTTTTTAGAACGGCGTTGCGGTCGTTTCGGCGATTCTAGTTCCATCAATTACCTCAATATTTGAAGGTGAAATAAGATCCACACGTTTTATGCCTGTATTACTATTGAATATCCAATCATACAACGTAAAATTATCAATAATGTCGTTAATAAAAGATAGTCTAGTTTTTAATACAGTTATCCGTACCTCTGAATGCTCGGCCATTTCTTGCCACGTTGTATCTCTTTGACAATTATCAATAGATGCTTCTAATTCTCTCTTAAGAGCCAGTAGTTCTTGAATTGTTTTCATTTTTATCTTTCTTTCGTTTACCATTCTTTCAAACAAGTTAATGTTTTCAGGGTCGCTTAATATTTGTAGGACTTTCCATTTTCTTTTTATAATTTGTAATAGCTCTTTCACAATACCATATCGCTTTCTCTAAATCTTCTACAAACCTTCCCTTATGCTCAGCACGGTTAATATACTTGATTGCGTTACCTGTATGAAAATCTAACCCCCATGCTTCAATAACCTTTATCGCTTCGTATGTGGTGTCACCACCATAATGTGAAGGATGGTTAACTGCAGAGGTTTGTTCTTCTATATGAAATAACGATACACACGTACATTTTGCAGTGCCATCAAAATTAGTAGTTGCACTTGTTGACCCATGTACAGCACAATTTTTATGTGTTAAATTATTTGGTGCACATTTTTTACAATATAGTTTATTGTTATGCTGATCCCGGCGGTGACCAAGGCCGGCTTCGCCACAACTGGCACAAATGTTACCGTACATTTTTCTTCATCTCTTTCTTCACTTCCTTCTCACACTTAGTACATATATATAAACCAACCCATGTATTGTAAATTGTTTCTTCTTTAAAACTATTCCAACATTTTTCACAGTAAAATTCTTCCTGTGTATACTCTATAGGTTTTGGATCAGGTGGTGGTCCTATACCTATTATCCTACCGGACTTCATTCTAAAATTTCTCTGATCAATTTGTTCTTGCTCAACTTTTTCAAACCACGCTTCTCAGCCTTTTGGATTCCCATAGCTGTGTATCCTTTTATGTTAGCGATTTCGTATAATGTCTTATCCTCTTCGCCTTTTAACCCAAATCGGTGTACAATAACGTATCGTTCTATATCTGTTAGATTACTGTTATCAATAACAAAAGATACGTGTGCAGCTGTTTCATCTTCCTTGACTTTGTTCACGCTGTCAGATGATAACGACGATTGAAACTCTATGTTATCACTACCCATATCATCCCCATCGTTGTTTTCTTGTGACTTATTACTATGATCTAGACTGATCTCCCACTTGGGCACAAGCGATTCACCATACACATTATCCTCGCTCTTACGATTATTAATGTAATCGTTAATTTTATTCCACGGTACATGTACGTTTCTATTCTCATATAGACATTCCAATATCGAAGCACGTACCCAATGAACTAGGTAAGTCGAAGCCTTACCTCTAGATGGATCATATTTTCTTAATCCTCTTACTAAACCAAAATGTCCAGCAGAAACAAGATCGTTGTAGTCAGCCAAGTGCCTATATTTCTTAGCAACAAAGTCAACCAACCACAAATTTTCCTCAATAATCTTTTCTTCTTCACTCTTGGACAATACCATTAGCTTTCTCCGTTTATTATAGTAACCAGTTTTTTTGCAAATAGGTAATCTTTTTGTTTTTCATAATCAGACTCCATAATTGTATCAATCATGTCATCTTCTATTGCTTCTTGTAACGTTTCATAACCCCACTTTGATACTTCCCGGTTGGATGGATAGTCAAGATTATCTTTCCACTCACTTTTATCACGTAGCTTTACAATCGATAAAATACCAGTTTCTAAATCAAATAAAGATACTTCCGTATGTATATATTGTGACTGTAATGGTTGAAGAGTAGCTTTCATACTAATCCTTATGACGGTTTCTTATATATAAATAAACTCGTCACCAACTTTTTCTATGTGCCTTACCCTCATAGGAGGCGTTAGGCGTAACACGTACAGCCATTACATCGTCTGTCCACAGAGAACCTTTCAATTGTTTAAGTGAATTAAAACCAAGATAAGACATAGCACTTCGTAATCCATTGTTTAACTCATATACAATATCAACCACAGACTTACCATTACAAGGCACTGTGTATTCGGCACCTTCTACAAATTTATTTTCAACAGAATCATACAACTCATAATCATCTTGTACTGCTTCCGAAGCCATACCTCTATAAATTTTATAAGGGTTAGTGCCATCTTCTGAATGTATTTCTCCCGGTGTTTCCTTACATCCGGCAAACATTCCACCAATAATAACAGCATCACATCCACTAGCAATTGCTTTTACTAAATCTGCTGGTTTACGAATACCACCGTCCTGCAAAATAGTTGGAGCAAATTCATTATTAGTTCTAGATTTCCAATCATTTTGAGCCTTCCAAGCATAATAATTGGAAGTCAGGAACGGACAACCAATGCCAGTCATTTCTGTAGTTAAACAAACAGAACCTCCGCCGATACCGTGACGAACACCATTGGAACCTAGATCAAAATGTTTGCTGACAGAGGACATTGTAAGCGTATTACCTGTAATGATAGGAATACGTTCGCGGGGTGTGTCAGGCAACCGCATCCATTCGTAACCTTTATTGTACTCACGAATAAAATCAAACACTTTTTCAGTTGTACCGTGAGCTACGTCTAGAAAAACTAGATCAACAATTTTGTGTAGATGCCGTAAATTATCAAAATCATTCAAGCCAATAGCAAAATAACACTTACCACTTTCTTCTTTGATTTTTTTTGCCTGAGTAAGTCTATCATCCCATGACATAAATCTATGAAGCACCCCAGCAGCACCAATCTTATTCATAGCAATACAAGATTCCACACTAGAGACTGTATCCATAGGTGATAGAATAATTGGATACTCTAATATCGAAGCCGTAGATGGAGGCGGCCAGTTAACTTTAGCCATCCGACTAGACGTATCAATATCTCTCCTACTTGTTACCTCTGAAAAGTTGGGTAGTAAGTTTATATCGTCAAACCCCACTGCTGTTTTAAAATGTTGTGGCTTAGGCATTTTTGAATAAATCTTTTTCGTGCAAAGTAGCCATTTGATCAGCAGCCTGTGCTAACTTAAGCAACGGATAGGCACAACGCATAATATCCAAAGATTGATTTTGAATTTCAAAATGTGCATCATGTGCAAAAATAGATACAAATTCGTCATCTATTAATGGAAAACTAAACTGTCCAAGAATACGAATACTGCGAAGGGAATGAGTCAAGAAATCCTGCAACTCTGGATTTTTCTTATACAACTGACCAAGTTTTTCTCTATGCCAGTCGCTGGTTTCTTCGATATAGAATGGTACACCGTCGCCTGTAGCAACGTCTGTTACACTACCAATCTTTCCTAGGTCATGTAGTAACCCGACAACAACGACGCTCTCAGAGTCACATTTATACACAGGCGTGTTAAGTGCCAACATTGTGTCAACAACATTCAATGTGTGATTGAGTAGTCCACCACGCTCACATGAATGATACTCTAACTTTGACGAAGCTGAGTTTACAAAAAATCGTGGTCCTATTACTTCAAAGATATGTTCTAACTTTTCTTTTCGATCCGACGTTACATAATCTTCGATAAGAGTATTCACTCTATCGATGTTTAACTTAATCTGTTCTTTATCCATCTTTAAAACCTTTCTTAATCATTGAAAACAATTTGTTGCTATTCTCTTTTGTATACACTTCAGCATCATACTCCCACACATTTTCATGTGCCCAACTCGATAAACCCTTTTTCTTTCTCTTATTAATCTTACTATGTTGGTAACGGAAATTTTTATCTTCCTTTTTTATGAGTAAATCTGTTTGCCAAGCATGACGTAGTTCATGGGTTAGTATATGACTGAACCAGCACAGTTGTGGGTACCATATAACCCTATGCTTGGAAAAAATATCTTTCCAAGGATACGGCACCTTTGCTTGTTCCAAACCATAATGTGTTTCTAAGAAGTCAGTCGTTGACAACTGAATCACATGGAACAACCCATAATGTTTTTTAGTTATCGTCTTAGTGTCATCATTTGTAAGTTCGGTTGGAACTCTTATATACTTATCAATCGATTCTAATCCATGATTGCCGGTATTGTATAACATCTTATCACGGAACGATATATGTATCGGTTTCTTAATCTTGTTTTGATAAATTTTATTGATTGCCTTTACAGTACTGTTCTTCAATCTCTTGTCTTTACAAGGGAACCTCACAATCATAAACACACCTTTGGTAAAAGTCTATATATATAATATACATAATATTTCTTGTTTTGTCAAGACTTATTTTTAATTTTTTTATAAATAACGGCACCCTTAAATTCACCATCGACATCACATATTTCCGTTTCATCCCATACAAGGTCATCACCTTTATTCCAATCTAATTGGTTTAATAGTTCTGGTGATAACTCAATAAAGGCATTTCCTTCTGCATCTTCTTGCACTGTTGCTGTATATGTTTTGTTCACTTTTTCTAACCTAGTTCTAACCCCTTAGAGAGAAAAATATTACCATTAGCATATCGAAACGGATTATCAAATTCACAATCCCACACCTTCATATCTTGGTTTGTGTAGTCCCATGCAGTCGATGCAGTTTTAACAAAACCCCACCACTCCCAACGATCTAAATTTTCTTTGACATACTCATCTAGCTCTTTGTGATATCCTGTACCCCAAGTTATTAGGAAAGTGTTTGCCTCCTTATCAAACTTGTTGAGCATATCAATAGCTTTCTGTGGATCAACATCTGTGTTTTCGTAATCCGTCTTGCCTACATGTTCAATCGTAGATAAACATAAAATATCTTTACCAGTAAAATCAAATGTCATTGCGTCAATATTCAGAACCTCTCCAGCAGGATGTTCTTTTTCAAATTGATCTACAATTAAATGTTCACAATATCCATAGAAGGGCATAACACAACCAACTTCGATAACATTTTCAATGTCGAGTTGGTCTAAGTAACGGATACCTAATGGAATTTCAATACCTCTTTCGTTAATCAGAGTAGTATTAACTGGATCATCAAAATACTCGTATGGTGTAACTTCCTTCTTAATCATTTTCTATCCTTTTGTTACGGTCATAATATATAACAGAATAAGAAAGGTTTATAAACTGTTTGTTTATCTAAATTGACCTCCGCGTTCTTTCCACATTTCATGGTCGTCACGGTCTGCTTGTTTCATAATGTGATTCAACGAACCAACAATCTTCTGAGCCTTTGCAAGTTCATTTGCCTTGTCTTTGAAACGATAATCCTTCTTTACAAATAGTAACACCTTACTAATATCGTTCTCAATACTATCCAATACTTCTACAGCATCACCAGAATCGGTGACCTTTGTTACTCTTGCTTCGTTTAGTTTCATTTTATTTCTCCTTTCCTAAGTGGAGCTTCTTTCTTTGCTCTTTCTTTGCTCTTTCTTTTCTCTTTCTTTTCTTACTCCCTTGACAACCTTGTATATATAATCCACCTTGTCTTGGTTATTATAAATATAATTCACACTCTCCTGTACATCTTTTATATCTTGTCTTACCATCAACAAAAGGATAAGCAGCACCGTTCCCATAAGAACCACAGACATAATAATTAATTCAGCCATCAGCTACTATTATTTTCATTCACACTTATCTTTGTTTTAATATTTTCACCACTAATTCTTATAACCGGAATTTTTTGGTAATTGCCATATGTGGTAGATCTATATGCATAGTCATCTCTCAACGTCCGCACATTAATACCCTCTTCTACCTCAAAAGTAAACTTACCATAACTCCACTTTAAACTGGATGCAGGGCCGGCGGGGAAAGTAGATTCATTAATAATATTTTTTCTTTCTCCGGGCCAACGAATGACCTTATGGCCGGATTCCCACACATTAAGTTCGTTACCTTCTATCTCAACCGCGCGGTTATTAACTTTATCAAATGACCATCCTACTCTGTGTCGCCACAACACAAACCAATCCCAAATAGTTTCACTAAAGAAATGATTACGTGGGCGTCTCCATTGCCAGGGTTTTGCCATTACATGTTTATAAGAAGGCATCCCGCTGCCCTGAATCAACCAATCATTTTGATGTGCAATTAAAATCTCATCACCATGTGGATGTTGATGCAGAGAGAATGGGTTTTGCCGATGGTTCTTTACTAACATCCATCCATCTTTACGAATAACTGTCATATCTTCATAGTAGAAAATGCCATCTTCACCCACCGCTGTAGCTTTTTCATACCAGCCGTCCCCAATAACAGCCATGACACCATCACTATCTGTTATTCTATTTTGCCACTTCTTTACCTTACGAAGATTATGAAATATGTGATCATAGCTTCGACGCAAGATAGGATTCATATGTGTACTATACCACTCACCAAAAAGATTAGACACTCTATCGAAACATGCAGTAACATACATAGAGTAATGACTTCCTTCAGTAAAAGCACCATCCTTTACCAAACGATGAAACGATTCATCTAACGTGATTATATTTTTTTCATTTACTTTATTCAACAATGCATCCAAAGCACATTGCCCAATATAATGTGAAACACTCTTATTGCTGCAGAGCGGCATCGTAGAATATATCTTACTATACTCTTTATGATACTCTTCTAACTGGTCACTATAATTTGTCCAATCGTTTCCTTCTTTCATCTGACATGCAATCTCCATTGCCAAACGATGATGCCAAATTGCATTCCAGTGAAATCTAAAATTTAAAAAATATTTGGTAGGCAACCACTTTTTTAAAGGAAATAGTTCTGGAAGAGTAATTTCTCTTCTAGACAACGCATGATACGTTTGTGCTACTTCTGCTACTGTCGGCATAATTTATCTCCACTTGGATGCTCTTACAAATCCACACTCCAACATTGAAAAACCGGCAGCCATCCAAAAAACCAATGCACCAGAAATTAAAAGTAAAAAAGTGCTTAAAATATATTGAATATCTTCCATAACCTATTCCTTTTTATTGTTATTGTTTTACGCTAATATGATTATCTGTACGTAACAAATAATCTTCTAATTCTTGGCCATCAATATCAGCCAACATCTCTCCATCTATTTCGACACAAGGTGAAAGTGGCTGACCGCTCTTGGTTACCATCTCTGCATAATTGTCAGGGATGTGAATGTTCTTATCTTCGTAACAAAGATCATAACGTGATAAAGTTTCTCTTACACTACGGCTCCAACCACATGTGGGTTTCAAGTAAGCTGTTATTTGCATTATAAACTCCTATCTATTAATATCAAAATCACCATTTTTTATTAGAGTTAAATTTCTACAGTCACAAAATATAACAGAATAAGAAAGGTTTATAAACTATATCTCGGCCTCTTTTAATAAACTTTTGTAGGTGTTGATTCCCCTGCATATACTAAATCCAGTTTCTCTAAATCTACACTCTCCAAAGGTTTCTCTATCTTTAGATCTTTTAGTTTATCATTTTCTACACTTATCTTAGTGCCACCCGATACAAACTTTTTGTTATCAGCACCGGTCTTAATATTATAAAGATAAAAAGTGGTCTTCCACATTGACACTCTAACTATTCTTCCGGGCCTTCCATCTAATATAACTATATCATCATTATTATAGTCATTACCTACAAATACAACAAGACCTGCTATTAACGATTCTATTGTAGTTTTAAAAAACAATATAGTTAATACCGCCAAAAACATCCAGCCATATTCACCTAACAAAATACTTACATCATTCTGTACACTATCTTGTATTTGTTGTACTTGTGTTACATCCATTAAATCAGAGTTCATCCTTAATAATACCCATTGCCTGTTGTTTCGTTAAGTTAGGATTAGC
>CEPX01041731.1_pt1 | contig 16343 bp, 22 predicted proteins | sample 361361 | NCBI WGS metagenome assembly CEPX01 (sample SAMEA2619974, study PRJEB7988) | marine metagenome | biome: marine biome (ENVO:00000447); feature: mesopelagic zone (ENVO:00000213) & marine oxygen minimum zone (ENVO:01000065); material: "saline water (ENVO:00002010), including plankton... | reverse complement strand
GCTGGGTACTTGGGACACGGTTACATATGGTGGTAGTACTAAATCTAATACGGATGACTATAGACTTAATTTTAAGCTTTATGAAGATCATAAAACTAGGAAGGATGATAGGGTTCAGCTTCGTATAGATCATCCGAATGTACGTCCTGATGTTACTTCAACCTCTGCTTTTACGAATGATGGGGCAGGAATTACCTTCATGGGCCGTACACAGTATTCAGGAGGTTCGATTAGCCAGCCCCAGCACAGTGATATAGGGGCTCCTGGTAGTGATGCAGCAACACCAAATTTCAATCAGGACTCATACAGAGACCATTTCTACCCTGAAACAGGAGAATCTACCCTGTATCTGCGTCGATCCGCACGAAATGCGAATGGACTCCCAAGTGGTAATCAGGGAGATGGTTTATATCTCGCTAATCGTGGCATATGGAATGTAGGGGAAATATTTGGTCAGGAACATCAGAGTACCGCAAGGGACGGAACAATATTTCCTGTTCAGCTTCATCATGAGGTATTTGTAGGGATAAGTGGTATTTCTCTGACTACCGCTGATCGAACAGTAAACGATGTATTTCCAGACCTGTTTGCCAAACCATTTGTGTTTTGTCAGGTGGTTGAGGATGGACACTCTAGTCATCAGGGTAATTATGCCAATGTGCGTTCATGGGAAAGTGATCCTGTAACTTTACCTGATAGTAGTAGCGGTACTGTTTATACAGGATTTAAAATAGCTGTATATAACGCTGATGGAAGTGATAACACTCAGGCAGATTGTCGGGTGATGTGGATAGCCATCTTTAACTCTGCCAGAGACCAAAGATTTGATATAGATCACTCATGAGTACTTATGCTAGTCGGGCTAACAAACTACGTCGTGGTAAAGGTCGTGGAAAAACACGTACCCCTGAGGAAAGAGCAACTAGATCAGCTACAAAGCGTGTTGGTAAGGACAGTGAACTGTGGCAACAGGCTTATGAATTGAAGCTGATAGAGATTAAACTAAATGATAGGTTAAAAGTTTTAAAGGACGTAGTGGAATCGACCAAGCTCAATAAGAAAAGGCGATTGACGACCTCTTGACTTGGTGATATAGTCCTTTTGTAAACAAAAAAATGCATTTTAAGCGGTAAATCGGTGGTGGATGGGATGCGAACCGCAACAAATAGCTACAAAGGTTGGACATATGGAACCCGCTCAGGCGGAGAGAGTTCTTCTCTCCTCTATTCAGACCCCTACTCATCTCTACACGTTATCCCAGAAGTTTGGGATTTCTTCTAATAGTTTTCCTTACTATCCTGACATAGCTCAGTTCATTTGGGATTATGTAGTTGATAATGGAAATGCTCCTGATCTAAATTTACTCAATACGGCATATCCTGATTTTGATCCCGCCCCTACTGAGGCTTTTGACTTCATTGCCGATGAGTATGCTCGAATAAATCTGCGTTTTAGGGCTTATTTGACCATCGATTCAGGAGCAAAACTGTTAGAAAGTGACCCAAATGCGGGAGTATTGATGCTTTCTAGGCAATTAGAGAGACTAGCTACTCCAGATACGGCACATCGTAGCTCTTTAGAGCGTTCAACATCTAAGCGTTTTCAAGAATACATGATGCGAGGAGATCAACAGATGACAGTACGAATAAAAACAGGACTAGAACCGATAGATAATTATCCAGTATGGCTTCAAAAACAACAATTTGTGGGCATATTGGCAGATACAAAGATTGGAAAGAGTTGGATCGCACTTAGATGCGCTGCTCAGGCCTTTAGTGAGGGAAAGAGAGTTCTAATAATCTCTCCAGAGCTTAATCAGTCAGAGATGGATATGAGATCAGATACTATTCTGGCTCGTTCGTTAGGATATGATATTTCTTACAATGCTTTACAGCTAGGAAAGCCACAGGTTAAGGAAGAATATCGAAGATTTTTGGATACGGTTGAAGATGACAAAGATGAGCGTTGGATTACATATGATGCTCTTCCTGCATCCCGCCCCACGCCTTCTTTAATAGGCAATGTAATTACTCAGGAAAAGCCTGATGTTGTGGTGGTAGATGGTATCTACTGTCTCAAGGATGATGATAGGCATACGGCTTCGTGGGAAGAAATTCGCTCTATTAGCGTTGGTCTAAAGGAACTTGCAGTGAAACATAACTGTCTTCTTTACTGTACAAATCAGACAAACAGGGAAATAGGTAAAAATCAAGCATATGAGGCAGGAAACAGGCGACGATCCAACAACGATGATGAGAATAATGAGCCCAATTATCTTCCTGCTCCGCACCATACGGCGTACGGTTACGATTTTGCGAGAATGGTTGATCTTCTTATGGTTGTGGGTGCCAGATCGTATGACGATCAAGTTAGACAGGTTGCTGTCCCTCTTGTTCGTAGTGGCAAAAGCTTTAATTCTCCCGCTTGGATTAGCTTTGTCCCTGATTCGGGGGATATTGGTCGCTCCTCTACTTCAGAAGCTGAGAATCTTATTGCTACTCTTGATTGGTAGCCTTTATTTACTAATAGATGCAATTATTTACTGGGGTTCATATCAAATTTGGCAAACATACGATCCATTCTTGGGAATATGGACAGGAGCATTCCTTTGGGCAGTGTTTACAACAGGGTGTGTTTTGTTATCCATATCGATATTGGGCAGAGTGACTAATGGAAATTAGAGAATTTCTTAGTGAAATAGCTCATCTTCGGGTTCACAATGCCTCTGGCGATGAGGTTATGGTTTATTGCCCTTGGCATGATGATCAGAATGCGAGCCTTGCTATTAACTATAAAAAAGGAGCCTACCATTGTTTTAGTGGCTGTGTGAAAGGTTCTGGTGGTCTGAGACCTTTATTTAAAGAGCTAGACCCATCCGGAAATGTAGAGCAACGGTTTATGTCTCTGTTCGTAGGACATACTCTTTCTATGTTTGCAAAGATAGAGAAGTTATCTGATACTCAGACATCTACTGCCGATGGATATGCAATCGAAGAGTTACCTCTTGCTATAGATAATGACTATCTGGGCAAGCGTGGTATTACCAATGAGACAGTACAGCGATTTGGCCTTCGGTATCATGCTCTAGACGACTGTATAGTGATTCCAGTTGATATAAAAGGTGAGTCTTTTGGCTATATTAGAAGGAATATATCCAGTAATCCGAAGTATTTAAACTCAAAAGACATGAGGAGAGACATAATTGTCTATCCATATGACCTTTTTGAGGCCAAAGATAATACCGTTTTTGTCTGTGAGGGTCCATTTGATGCGATTAAGGCCCATCAGTTGGGTCTTAGGAATACTATTTGCACTCTTGGTGGGACTATTTCTGACAATCAGGCTAGATTGATCGGAGAGTTAGGTAGTCGAGTAGTGCTATGTGTAGATAAGGATGATAGTGGAGTTCGTATAACTGAGAATAATGCTAAGAAGTTGACTAGTAAGTTCGGCTTTTGGGTGGAGTACACATGTGCCCCTGGATTAGCAAAAGATTTTGGTGATTCGGACGATTTAACTTCTTTAGAAATAGTAAGCCCTTATAGGCTTAAGGCGATAAACAGAGATTTATCATATTTGATACAAAATTAGGAGATTAACGTAATGCCTTTAATGAATGAGTTTAAAAGTGGAAGTACATCTAGGGGTAGTGGTGGAGGTGGTAATCAGTTATGGAGAAATAAAATCCGTCTGAGGAATGTGGATGAATATGCCATCATTAGATTTATAAGTCCATTTGGAAATGTGGATAATATACAACCTAATTTACTGGCTGATGAGAGTTGGTTCTATTATCACTCTGCCAAGACTGCACAGGGTCAGAATTTCACAAATTATATCTATTGTGCTGACTTAAATAAGACAGCTGAAGGGAATATAGTTCAGGAATCAAATTGTGAGTGTCGGCAGTTCTATCCAGACAGTCCACCTTGCTATACAGAAGGTCAGCCCGCTATTGATGGATGGAAGAGTCCTGCCAAATTGCGATATCACTACTGGGTTCTCCATTACTACACAATGCATCTAGAGCCTAATCCGATTCTAGATACTAATTCTAGTGTTTACGATGCCTCGTGGGCACAGAGTCGGAGAGAGTCTGGTGAGGCAGTGGCTTGGGATCAAGTGAAGATGGGAAATAAGACTTATTACAGAGAATCTGTAATGAAGCCTCAAATTCTAGAGATGGCTCGTCCCACAAGAGAGACTTTGAAGTCTTATGCAGAGAGGCATGGTGATATCACTAATCGGACGTATGAGTATATAAAGACTCAAGCCGATGGTGGGTTTATTAATTACATTTTTATGCCATCAGATATGGAAGTTCCCAAGTTTGGCAGAGAAAGGACTATGGCAGTTCTAGGTACTTTGCCTCGCTTGGATAGGATATCTGCAAAGTTGGTAGATGGAATAGATATAGAGCCTTTTGGTTCGATTGATAAGCAAGCTGATAAGAAAGCTGTTGAAGGTGCTGTAGAAGATATTGAATCTGAGGCCGAAGTGCAGAAAGAAGAGCCTGTGAAGAAAAAAGAGAAGAAACAGCCTGTGGCTGTGAATGGTGAGGATACTGTTGATGATGCTTTTTCCTCTCTTGCTAATTTTGATGATGAGACAGACTTTTAAAGGAGTTATAAATGCCACGTATTGGAGTAAAGCTAGGCTTGACCTTAAAAATGAGTTCGGGGGACGGATTTAACTTTTTCCGTCCTGAGGTGTCTATAGATGACATAGATACTGATACGGACATTGATCCACAGATAGAGGCCGCTCTACAGGCTGTTCATGAAGTCTATAAAGCTGCTGAAATGGCTGTATCGGACATTGTTGACACTTCAGAGATAGCTGACCATACCAGTGTTGTACAGGAGATGAGGGAACGCATGACTTCAATGGAAGCGGACCTTCAGAAACTTAAGACCAGTGGGCCTACCTCTGGAGATTTTGAACTTTCAGTAGGAGATGATGAAGATTGGTAAATATATCTCGCAAAGCATTAGATCAGAGTCTTTCTTTTATATCATCTAATGCAAAGACTATAGGAGAGGCATCCCTTCTCGGTGTTGCTGAGGGAGATTCTCTCCGTTTTTGGCAATCTGGGTTTGTTCAGGTATGGGATTCGGTTCCATTGGAGAAATCCGGAGACTTCTCTTGCTCGGTAAGAGGGGTGAAGTTTGGGCAGATAGTATCTGCTTGTAATACAGAGACTATTTCTCTTTCCTCAACTGATAGAGGAGTCACTATTCGTAGTGGCAAGTCTCGTGTCAGGGTTCCTACGTTCGTAGGGGCATGGGATTCTATACAGGAGCCTCCTAAGGTCGATTCTTTTATTACCGTTAGCGGAGAACTTGTTACAGCATTTACAAAAGGTCAGCCTTTTCTTGCAAAAGAAGAGTCTCAACCATCCTTGACGTGTTTTGCTTTGCGAATTGAGGATGGACAATTGCGCCTTTCTTCCACTAATGGAAGCAATATGTATAGCCACGTTGTTGATTATGAAGGAGAGCCGAACTTCTCTGAGATTATTGTTAGTAAGGAAGTAGCACAGTCTGCTACAAAGGTTTTTGGGAGTGGGGATTCTATACAGCTTGGTGTGGATTCCAATGGAATTATTGTCATGATGAATATGGAAGGGACGAGAATTCTTTCCGCACCCCAATTTGCAGGGGTATTTCCCGACATAAATCGTATTATTAAGGCTCCTTATAACCCGTTATTCAAATGTAAGAAAAGTATCATGGTGGATATGTTGAAATTATCTTCACATATGACTGATTCCAAGGCCTCATACATGAGATTTGAGTCAGTGGAGGATGATATACAGGTTTATTTTCCAGAAACAGATATGGAGTACGATCTATATCTGGAAGGAGCAGAGATCATAGCTCCTTTTGAGAAGATTTTTCTAAATCCAGGGTATTTATCAGATTGTATTTCCACAGTTGCGGGTGACGAAATAGCTGTTGGATTAGGAACTAGTGGAACTACGTTGTCACCATTGGAGATAAAAGATGACTCAGACGGAAACAAATCCTGTTCTATTATCCAACAGATATATTATTCAGGAACTTGATTCTCTATTAAGAGACATTCTCCAGAGTAAGGATGACTTTGTAGCAGTTGATACAGAGACTACTGGTCTGCGTTGGACAAAGGATCGTGCTTTTGGAGTTGCTGTTGCTTGGGATAACTACTCTACATTCATTAGAAATGAGGTGTGGGGTATTGAAAACCTAAGCAGGTTCATGCAAGACCTTTTTTCTAATACTTCAAAGCAATTTGTTTTCCATAATGCGGAATTTGATCTTCATATGATTCGAGAAACATATGGTGCAGAGGCTCCTGAGAAGATTATTGATACTCTTAGGGTTGCTCATCTTTATGATGCTTCTGCAAGGCATAGTTTAAAGGATTGGGGAGAAGAAAACTTTGGAGAATCCGCCTCATACTATGAAGAAGTCATACATAGGTACATGAAAGCCTATAATATAAAGAATTATAGTCTTGTTCCTGCTGATATTATGGACGATTACGCCTCTAATGACGTAGTTTTAACCAAAGCTCTTGCATATAAGTACGTTCCGCTTGTTAAAAAGGAGTTTGGAGGACTTTTTAACCTTGAACATTCCCTTATTCCTGCAATATTGGACATGGAACGTCAAGGAATTGCTATAGATTTAGATTATATAGACAAACTTCATGGGACAATCGTCAAACGAAAACAGAAGTTAGTAACTGCCATTCAATCTATTGTTGGAAAGCCTATTCAGGTGGGTTCTAGTAAGCAAATAGGAGATTATCTATGGGATAGACTCCAAATCAAGCCTCCTATTACCAATATGGAGTTTATAGATGGTCGTCCCCACTACAAACCCAGTCGATCTACCAATGAGAAGGCGTTGAAATCTATTGACCATCCAGTTGGATCAAAGGTTGCTAAGCTAGTTCTGAAATGGCGTGAATTGGAGAAGATAGACAATACTTATTTGAATTCGTACATCAAGATTCACAAGAATGGTCGAATTCATCCTCGTTTTAATGCCTGTGGGACCCTCACAGGAAGATTCTCAGGGTCTGATCCCAATATGCAGAATATTCCGAAGGATAATTCCATACGTCGGATATTTACTCCTGATACTGAGTTTATTGATATGGACTTTAGTCAGTTAGAGCTGAAATTAATGGCCCATGCCAGTGATCAGAATAATATGATTGAGGCTTTTAATGATGGGGCTGATCTTCATTCATATACTGCCGCTCTTCTAATGAATAAGACCATCGATCAGATTGATCCAAAGGGTAGGGAGCGGAAGATGGCTAAATCTCTTAATTTCGGTGTTATTTATGGCATTGGAACAAAGGGATTGGCTGATTATGCAGGAATTCCAGAAAGAGATGCTCGAAGGTATCTACGAGACTACTGGAAACGGTATCCGAAGATAAGAACCTATTTTCGTAAGCAGAAAAGGTTTGCTGAGGAAAATGAGTACATACGAACTATGTTCAATAGACGGGTTCCACTGACTGATCGATTTTATGCCAGTCCCAATTACGCAATTCAGGGTACTGGTGGAGATATGATAAAGATATCTATGTTGAAGACATGGAGATTTGTGAAAAGTATTGGTGGTAGCTTAAGAAATACTGTTCATGATCAGATTCTTTTTGACAATGTAGATAAGAAATATATTCCTGATATTAAGGCATTAATGGAAGATTTTTCTTTCAAGATGCCTATTACTGTGGATGTACAAACATCAGATAAGAGTTGGGGAGATTTACATGAGTAAAACAAGTGTTAAGAGGATTGTCGATACTATAAATAAGAAACTTAAAACCAATATTTCGATTGGTAGTGAAGATGCACTCGAAATAAAGAGGATTTCTACTGGAATACCTTCTTTTGATCAAGCTTTAGGCGGAGGGATTCCACGGCAATCAGTGACTGAGTTTTATGGATATCAATCATCTGGAAAAACATTTGTTGCCCAGAGAATTATGGCCCATGCACAGTCTCAAGGAATGCAATGTGCCCTCATAGATGCAGAGTTTAGTTATGATCCTATCTGGGCAGAGAAGATTGGGATGAATGTTGAGGAACTTATTGTTTCGAGGCCTGATACAGGAGAGGTAGCTCTAGATGTTCTTCTTGGTTTATGTGATGCGGGAGTGGATATTATAGTTTTGGACTCCATAGCGGCTCTTCTTCCCACAGCAGAGGCAGCGGGCGGAATGGACGATATGCAGATGGGCTCACAGGCCAGATTAATGAATAAACTCTTTCGTAAGTTGCCAATTGTTAATAAGAAAACGGCTGTGATTATGATTAATCAGATTAGGGCAGGGATTGGCGGTTATGTCACTAGAGAGGCTCTGCCAGGTGGTAAGGGACAGGAGTTTTTCTCTCGAATAATGGTTCGAGTAAAGAAGAGTGAGAGTATTGGTGACAAGGGTTTCTATATCGATATGAGGTGCGATAAGAATAAAACTCATCAGCCAATGTTGGAGTGCCGTATACCATTTTATTATTCAGGTGAGTCTGATCCTGTATATGAATTATTTACAACAGCGATTGATTTAGAGATCGTAGAGCGTAGGGGAGCAACGTATCAGTTTGAGGGTGCAAAGGCTGTAGGTAAGGATAACTTTGTTTCTCTTATGAAAGAGAATAATGAGCTTTTAACGAATGTTACTGACAAGGTAAGGAGTCTGGTATGACAACAGAAAGAGACGTACGTAGTTTAGGCGATGATATCTCTAAGATGATTTTAGGAGGCTACACCTCTTTTATTGAGGGAATAGCTCTTCAGGATGAAGATTTGGCTTGGGAATTGGCTGATAAATATGCCAATGCCCTCAGAGATTCTGTTAGGGCTACATTTGCTCAGCTTGCCAAGGATGCTAGCGAGGGTTTAATGAAGCCTCCTAAGAAGAAAAGGACTCGAAGAAAGGCCAAAGTGGAGTCTGTTGTAGCGACTCCTGTTCAAAATGAGATTCCTGCCGATTCTATTATCGGAGCGGAAGAACTACCGGACAATGCTGGTTCTTTGCTATCTCAGTTAACTAGTCCAGAGGATGCTGACCTTGCTCTAGAGAATGCTTTGAGGGGTGAAGTTGTGACGAATCGTCGTGACGATAACAGAGAAGGAACTCGCAGTCGATATGATCAAGATAACCCAACTATGAGAAGAATTCGTTAGAGGTGAGAGACGATCCTTTTAAGCAGAACACTCCTCATCAGCTTCTGGTAAAGAGCTGGATTGAAAATGCTGGTATTGGGACTATTTTAGAGGAAGATTTCGGTAAGTATGTGGTTGATATCTATATACCTGATTTACTTCTAGGAATTGAGATAGATGGTCCTTACCATCTAAAGAAACGAGATAGATTAAGGGATGGGTATTTAAAAGAATCCTTCGGAATAGATATCTGGAGGATATCCGATAAGGATATAAAAGTTAGTTATCGTGGCGAGCTTATAGATCGTATTATGGCTAGGGTTAAGGAGATGGAATAGGAATGCCTCTTTTAAAAGATATAGTAGATTCTTATCAAAAACATTGGGTGGAGTCTGTTCTAGATACTTACGATCAGACTACCCTTCGTGAGCCGAAGAAGCGGGATTATTTCAGTCCTTCTGGTGCCCATTGGTGTCCACGTGCTATCTGGTATCACAATATGGGGCATGAACAGGACCCTATTGAGTCTCAGTCTTTACGAAGAATGGGAGTTGGGACTGTTTATCATGATTTCATTCAAGAGAAATTTGAAAAAGCGGGTATTCTCGTGAGTGCAGAAGAAGAGGTTACTCATGATGATCCCCCCATTCTGGGTCACTATGATGCCATCGTAAAGCATCCGGAAACTGATGAAGATCATCTAGTGGAGTTGAAAAGTCGGAACAATAATAAAAGGGCTCTTCCATATCTTCCTAGAGCGGAGCATTTGCTCCAGTGGAATCTCTACTCATTGATGACTGGAGTTGTAAAAGGATTCATTTTTTATATAAATAAAGATAATCAAGAGTACAACATATATGAGACTAAGCGGAACGATAAAGTTCTTGAAAAAGTCCTTAGAAAAATGCGAAAGATAAAAGATTATGTAGACAGGGGCGAGATAGTTCCGTATCAGCCCAAGGAGAAGCACGAATGGTGTCCGTTCAAGACGACATGCGAGAAGGATTATTACGTGAAGGGCATATAAAGGTCGATAAACTCATAGATCGTTCTCAGCACATAACGGACGATTTCATGACGTTTCCAAGACCTGAAACTCCGGAATCTGATGAGGGAACTTATAACTTTCCTTCAAATGCTGACAACCTATCGGATGAGCAATTAGAGAATTGGTTGGTGTTTTTTGGCTCTTGGAGGGGTTATACGATTAATCGTATTGCTGAGTTAGAGGCTGAAATAGGACTCTTATCAGAGGGATATGACCTGATTATGGTCACTAAAACATCAGATTTAGAGATTTCTTCTACTAAAAAACTTCTGAAAGAGACTTTAAAGGGCATTGTTCTCAATGAGAACTCCGATTTGTATAAACTCCATAAGAAATTAATGATTTCTCGATCAGATTTGAAGATTTTAAAGGGACGATTAAGTCTTTATGATGTTCAATTTGAAGCTATTAGTAGGGTTATTACTCGGAGAGGACAAGAACGGCAGCGAGCATGAAAACTATCTATGGGATAGATATTTCAACATCTAAAATAGCTATAGCTTGTCTGGAGAATGGAAGTTTTGATGTGGTAGAATTGCGAGCAAAATCTCGTTCGTGGGAAGCTCGTTTATCTCAGCTATATCCACAGTTTTTTGAATATGTGGAGACAAATATTTCCCCTGATGATTTTGTCTGTATAGAGGATATTCCTATGGTACAGAATAGGGCGGGTTTGATTAAATTGGTTCATTCTTTGGCTATGTGTCGGGTAGTATTCATACATCATGGAATAGACTGTTTTCCTGTCAATGTGAGTAGTTGGAAAAAGGCTGTTGTCGGTGATGGGAGGGCCGACAAAGATAAGGTTCGGGTTATGGCAAGACAGATTTTTGGTTCCAGAATTGGACTATTAAGTCAAGATTCTGTTGATGCTTTAATGGTGGCAAAATGGGGACAATTAAGATTACAAGAAACATCGTAAATGAATAAAAGAGGTTGACATGGTCATAGGAAAACTTTCAAATAACGCATTATCTGTCATAGAGAGGCGATATCTTCTAGAAGAAGAGTCACCAGAAGAAATGTTTGCACGTGTAGCAAAAACTATGGCTTCCATAGATAAAAACTATGGAATCTCTTCAAGTGAGATAGATAGGTTAGGAGAAAAGTTTTTCAATATGATGTGGGATTTGGATTTCATACCGAATTCCCCTACTTTAATGAATGCGGGTACTGGGCAAGGTACTTTGAGTGCATGTTATGTCATGGATATAGATGACAGCATGGATAGCATTATGAGTACGGCATATGATCAAGCCATGATTGAGAAGTTTGGCGGAGGGGTAGGATTCTCGTTAAGTGATCTCCGACCTACTGACTCTCACATATCATCTACTCAGGGTAAAGCCTGTGGCCCAATAGCTGTTCTAGAGACTTTAAGTCAAGTTGGGACGATGATTACCCAAGGTGGTAAAAGAGACGGGGCTCATATGGCTATTATTTCTGTTTATCATCCCAATATTATGGATTTTATTACCTGTAAAACTGAAGAGGGCAGAATACATAATTTCAATATCAGTGTTGGTGCCGATGTCTCATTTATGCAGGCTGTAAAGGATGATGAATATATACATTTGACATGGCCTTTGGACAAAAAATCTTACAGTACTTCTTTTGATGAAAGTTATGTAAAAGCCAGAAAGATATTTAGTTCCATAATTGATGGAGCTTGGAAGAATGGCGAACCAGGGATGGTTTGGCTAGATAACATTAATAAGGACAACACTACTCCTCAACTGGGCAATATAAATGCTACGAATCCCTGTGGAGAGCAGCCTCTTCTGAGTGGAGAGTCATGTAATCTAGGTAGCATCAATCTTGGTAATTTTATTAGTAATGGGGGATTCGATTCCGTTAAATTTGAGTATGTTGTTCGTCTCTGTACTCGCTTTCTAGATAATGTGGTTGATGCCAACCATCATCCTACTGACAAAACTACAGATATGAATCGTCAGACACGAAAGATCGGTCTCGGAGTTATGGGATGGGCTGATTTACTTTCCCGTCTAGGTATTCCTTATGATAGTGAGGATGCTCTTAATCTTGCTGACTTGATTGGAAGTAATTTAAAAGATATTGCTGATAATGAGAGTTCTAAAATAGGTAAAGAGAAAGGTAATTTTCCTGCGTTTGATAAATCTCCTCTAAACTCAAAAAATGGAGGAGAATGGGACACTATGAGAAATGCTTGGAGATTGTCCATAGCTCCCACTGGAACTATCTCTATGATTGCCGATGCTTCGTCTGGAATCGAGCCTCATTTCTCTCTTGCATATAAGAAACAGAATATGTCCTCCCAAATGGAGGGTGTCGAGCTTTTATATGTAAATAGGGATGTCCGTGATCATATTTCAGATGATATTGACTTAGATGCCCATATTGATGGTGGAAATAAAGTAACTGAGCTTATTCCAGACGAAATTAAGCCCTACTTTAGAACAAGTAATGAGATAGAACCTTCTTGGCATGTTCGTATGCAAGCTGTTTGGCAGGCTCATGTTGATAGTGGTATATCGAAGACTATTAATATGCCTTTTGAGGCCACTGAGAAAGATGTATGGAGTGCCTATGTACTTGCGTGGGAACTCGACTGTAAAGGTATTACGGTCTATAGAAATGGTTCCAGACAGAAAGAAGTTCTGGTTTCCATGTCTGATTCTCTAAATAAGTCTGTCGATCAGAAATTCGGTAAGGATTTTAGAAGGGAACAGGAACTAGATGCCAAGGTAAATAGGATTCGTACCGCTCATGGAAATTTGTATGTAACTACTGCTTTTCAGGACGGGAAACTAATAGAGATATTTACACATCTAGGTAAAAGTGGTGCCGCTGAGCATGCACAGAGTGAGGCTCTTGGGAGAGTTATCTCTACAGCATTGCAATATGGAGTTCCTGCGTCTGAAATATCCAAACAGTTGAAAGGGATTACGTCTCAAGTAAATTGGGATAATGGAAAATTGATACGTTCCGTTCCTGATGCCATATCCCAAGTCATTGCTCAGGTAACTGGCACCACTAGCGATGACTCTAGCAGCACTGGGGATGTACAGGTGCAGTTTCAAGAGGAATCTGCCGCTGCTCTTTCTGGTGGGACGTTGGTTTGTTCAGAGTGTGATAGTGAGAATGTTTCTATGGAAGAGGGATGCATGAAATGTTATTCGTGCGGCTTCTCTAAATGCGAGTAGTATGTAACTGTAGATTTTGCAGAGGAGGTCATAAATGGCTCTACAGAAGAGTATTGTTGATGATTATGGAGCTACCCACGAATCGGCTTACGCCAGGATAACGAGCATAAATTACCGCTCTGTTGAGACAGTTCCTACACGTGATGAAGCTACTCCAGCAATGAATATAGAGGTAGCGATACATCATGATGCCGCTGCTAGAAGTAAAGGAACGCTGGCTGACCAGAAACCTGCCTTTTACACACGAAGGTATTCTGTCACTGGTAGCGATTTCGATACTTATTTTGCTGAGAGTGTTTTGAATGATGTGGATAAGACTTCAATAACTCAGTCTTACGCTTATATAAAAGCACAAACGACACCTATAAACTTTACTACGGGAACAACGGACGTGTGATATGGACATCAAGAATATGAAAGTATCCATCGGTATTGTTATAGCGATAGTCGCACAGGCATTCGGGGTTATCTGGTATATAGCTCAGATGGATAGCACAGTTAAAAACTTAGACACTACCGTAGCTGAAATGCAAGAGTCTCAGGCAACCGTTGATGTTGCTATCCTTCAGACTGATTTTTTAAATTTAAGAGAGAAAGTTGACAAATTGTCATACCAAGAACAAGTTGACTTAGCCCCAATCGATATAGCTATCAAAGAGTTAGAGACAAAAGTCATGTGGATGATGGATGATTGGGGACCGAAAATCGATGCTGAACAGGAAGAGTTTGATCCCTCTAACCTGGAAGAGGCCCTAGATAAGATGGAATCTCGCCTAGATGATGTAGAGACTACTAATGCTTTAATAGACAATGAAATGCGTACCATCATGTCTGACCACGGAGGCTTTGCAGACGTACTCCAGCAAATAAATGCTGCAGGGTTATTACCGTCGGGAGAAAAAAGAACGTACGGAGGATATGGTCAGTAATGAAGCGTCCGATTACTTTAGCGATTATTGGAGGAGCAATTGCTGCTTCAACGATTGCTGCCATTAGATTGCTTTATTTGAAAGAAACTAAGGAAATACTTGATGCAATTCCTTATGAGAAGGAAAAATCACTTAATTGGAAACATTTTTTTAAGAATTATTGAGAGGGAGTGGTGAACCTGTTCAAGTTGTTACGAATTAAACTTTTTCCACGTGTTGATCATGATCAACACTATGTAACTGAGGAGTTCAGGTCTGTTGAGCAAATTCGTGCTGGCGATTTTATAGATGAGCTTTTTCGGAGAAAATTAGATGATAAAATGAAACGGGGCTAGTCGAGATTTGCAAAGTGACCTCCAAGCACTCCAATTTCTTTCGATTAGTCCCACGAGGACATTAGATGCCAGATCATAATACTGAAATATTACCCAATAAGACTGCACAGCAACTTTCAACACATGATGTTGCCCTATCTAGTATTAGTAAGGTAGCTACTGTACGTATTGTGTCTGAAATGTTTTCTGATGAGGGAAGGCCTATCATAGCTGAAGCTCTAACTTTGTTACAGAAGCAACTAATACACGATGGAATCAGGGAGGAGGATAGGAAGAAGGTCGAGAGGTTCTTAGACTACTTGTTTGATCCCTGGGCAGAGAAGAGAATGGGCATAACTAGAAAGTCATAGTTATGGAGTGTTTATGGTTGGAGATAATAGAAAACTCGTTGTTGAGATTAGAGAGGAAAGTCCCAATATTCCTGCCATAGAAATCTCTAGAAGGTTAGGTATTACAAGAGAACGAGTTCGACAGATTTTAAAAAAAGAAGGGTTAGAGACAAGGGTTCCGCCTATTAGAAGAAAATATAGCTGTGTTAAATGTGAAGTAGAGTTTATAAAGACTCCCAATTCTTCCTATAAACATTGTGAGTCCTGCCTAGAGAATTTTCATATTAACAATCAAAATAGGATAATAGAGTTTTCGTGCCAGAATTGTGGAAATCTAAGGCGACAGGCTCGTTCGCAATATATTCTTGCTAATAGGCATTTCTGCTGCCAAGAGTGTGTTGGTGATTATAGGATCGGCAGATATAGAACATTAGAGGATAAAGTTAATGGTAGTTGAAGTATATACATCAAATGGTTGAGGACCCTGCCATATGACGAAAGCGTGGCTTTCGGGTAAAGGGGTTCCATTCACTGAATACAATATATCCACTGATTTTGAAGCAGGAAAAAGGCTTCAGGGCATGGGATATCACGTTACTCCAGTGGTTCGGTTGGATACAGAGATTATTGTTGGGTACAGTCCAGCGAAACTTGAGGCTATATGTAATTCTTTGGGATTATGACTTTAGAAAAAGAGCATCTATCTGAGCTTCTTACTCTTCTTGAGGCCACAGAATTTCTGCACAAGCAGCAAGGAGAATATAACCGCATAGAAGGGGGAGGAACGCCTGCGCCTCAAGCAGGCACTCCTGAAGCTGCCCATAGAGGTAAGAATTGGGACTATGTTAGTTCTACTCCCGCTCCGGAAGGTGCAGAGCGTTTAACAACGCCGCTTCCTGGAGGAAGGGCATGGTGGAGACGCAAGCCGACTGAAGGAGAGGTTGAGGCAACCGTTCCTCAGACAGAAGCAGAGGCATCAGAACGGCAGATTCCTCAGGAAAGAGTTTCACGAGGGATGCGTACTTTAGATAATCTTGAGGCTATGAGTGATGAGGAATTAGCTCAAGAGGCTATTGATGTCCGTAAGACTCATATAGCCAATCTAGGTATGGGTCAAAGTGAACTTGAGGGCTCTTATCTAAGTACCGAAGCTGCCAATAGGTATTTGAAAAGAGGACATCAGCTTCATGTAGCCACCACATCTATTAGTAATCCATATATTTTCAGAAAAGCTTCAGAATATTCTACTTTCAGTGATCAGTTTCTACCTGAGGGAAAGACTATAGATGACCCAGATATATCTCCTAAGGATATTGCGGAGGCAGGACGTAAGGCTACTGAGTA